>JGI24721J44947_10002889_pt1 | contig 24349 bp, 30 predicted proteins | sample YelNatPaOPGAMG01_FD_44947 | JGI IMG/M metagenome (IMG submission 44947) | reverse complement strand
CAGATATTGTTTTAACTGGAAGATTCGCCCCAAAAGAACTAATAGAAAGAGCGGAATTCGTAAACGAAATTGTAGATGTTAAGCATCCGAAGGAAACAGTTACAACGAGGGGAATACAATTTTAATTCAGCTTAAAAGGCTTCAGCATAGNAGGGGAAGAGGGATTGACTGAACAACAAAGAGCACAGAAAATCGAGGAGTTAAACCGGAAGCTTTCAAACTTGAAAGAACAGGGAAGCAAGTTAAAAGCTGAATTAATGAAGCTTGCGGAAAAAAGAGACAAACTCAACGAACAGTTTCGCAGTCTACGCCTAGAAATAGTTCAGCTCAAAAACGAGAGAGATAAACTTAACGAAATGGTTAAGGAACTAAAGCAGCAGCGAGACGACACAAGAGCAAACGCTCAAGAAAAACGCGCGGAACTAAGAAAGTTAAGCCAAGAAATTAAAACTCTAAGCGGGAAAAAGCCTCAAAAGAGCCCCAACGCTCTAAAAAAGGAACTTGAAGACATAGAGTGGAAAATTCAGACAACACCCCTAGACCTGCAAGAGGAAAGGAGACTTGTGGAGCACGCTGGACGATTAGAAACCCAACTGAACACTTACAGAAAACTTGAACAGTTGAAACAGAAAAGCATNGAGCTAAAAGCTGAAATAAAAGCTCTTGAAACCGAAGGNAACCTTTACCATGAAAAGCTAGAGGAAAATGCACGGAAAAGCCAAGAAATCCACAAGAAAATGCTGGAAAAAATCAGTGAATCAAAGAAGACAAAAAGCGAGGCTGACGCTTTGCATAAGCTCCTTCTGCATTCAAGGGAAAGAGCTAGAATCATTCAAGGGGAAATTGCAAATCTTTTAAATGAATTGTTGCGGTTGAAAAAGGAAACCCGAGACGAAGAAGAAAAGAAAAAGAAGATCAGCGAAGAAGCTCTCCGAAATAAGCTTGAAGAAGAAGCTAGAGAAAAATTGAAGCGCGGCGAAAAACTAAGCTGGGAGGAGTTTCAACTACTAGCACATAGAGAGGATGAAACGCAAGATTAAAATGAAATTTGCATAAATAAGTATTGGAGAACAGAGAAAAAGATGGCAGCAAAGGAAACAGAGGAAAAAGAGCAAAAAAGGATTCTCATTTTATGCGTTGACAGAGACGGAGATTTAGGAACCAAGGCTGGAATTAAAACCCCCATCGTAGGAAGAAAGGAAAACCTTCAAGCCGCTGTAGAACTAGCCCTACGAGATCCGGAAGAACCGGATGCAAACGCCATGTTTGAGGCTATTCGCCTTTACGACCGCCTACAAGGCGAAAGCAAACAAAATGAAGTCTTCGAAGTGGCAACAATTTCGGGCTCAGAGCTTGGCGGGGTTGGAGCAGACAGGAAATTGGTTGCAGAACTGAACGCGTTGCTGGAATCATTCTCAGCAAGCGAAGTCATTTTGGTCACAGACGGCTATTCGGACGAGGCGGTTCTCCCACTTGTAGAGTCCAGAGTTCCAGTTTCATCTGTTAGGAGGATAGTTGTTAAACATAGCGAATCAATCGAGGAAACCGCCGCCTTATTCGGAAAATATCTAAAGATGCTTGTGGAAGATCCACGCTATTCTCGCATCGCCCTAGGACTGCCTGGACTGCTGCTTTTAATATTGGGGGTTTTGTCAATTTTCAATCTGGTTAATTATTACCTTCTGGCGTTTCCCCTTGTTCTCGGCGCCTTCATGCTCTTTAAAGGCTTCGGAGTTGACAAGGCTCTAAAGGCTTTTTACCACTGGATCAAGGAATACTCTCCTCCACCGCTCCAAATACAAATTTCGAACTTCTCCTCAGGTGTTGGTGCATTATGCATAGCTGTCGGCGTCTACTTAGGGGTTGTGAAAATCCCCGCGCAACCTGATCTTGCCGCATGGATCAGCAACTTCCCGTTAATTATAGGCTATTTTATTCAGGGTTCTGTCGACCTCATAATCGTAGGCGTCTGTGTTGTTCTGTTGGGAAGAGCTATACGCTGGTACATGGAGCGTGATGCCAGATTGCTGCGCAATGCAGCTCTAATAGTGTCCATTGGCTGGTCTAGACAGATACTTTATGCCGCATCAGACCTTCTAATCAACCCAGCGGATCCAACTAGGGGGATAGAAAAACTTGTTTTCTCCATAGTTGTCGGCATTTTGATAGGTGTAGCCGCTATTCTAGTAATATTTGTCATCCATAGATCAGCGAAGGAGTTCTTTAGGGAGACTGAAGAGAAAGTTGAAGAGCTTAAAGAAAGCTAAGTTCGCAATCATCGGCGGAACAGGCTTTGAAAAATTGTTTAAAGACGCCGAAGAGACTCGAGTTAGAACACCCTACGATGCAGCACCACACGTTTACATCGGAGAAGTAGATGATAGGAAAGTAGCTTTTCTCCCCAGACATGGCCCGAAGCATCTTGTTCCCCCACATAAAATAAACTATAGGGCAAACATTTACGCCCTACACAAGTTGGGCGTTGAGAGAGTTTTAGCCGTGAATGCTGTGGGCGCCATAAACCGCAATTTCAAGCCGGGCGACATAGTTGTGCCCCACGACTTCGTCGACTTTACAAAATTTCGCGCAACAACATTTTATGATGAAGCGCCAGTAACGCACATCGATGTCTCCATTCCCTACTGCCCAGAAATCCGTAAACTGCTAGCTGAAGCTGCAAGAAAAATGAAACTACATATGTGGGATAAGGCCGTACTTGTCTGCACAGAAGGCCCACGTTTTGAAACCCCCGCGGAGATTGAAATGTTTAGGCGTTTGGGCTGCGACATTGTTGGGATGACAGGTGTTCCGGAAGCTGTTTTGGCAAGGGAGCTTGAAATGTGTTATGCGACCGTATGTTTCGTTTCTAATATGGCTGCTGGCATGCAGGAACGGTTAACGCCTTCAGAGGTTTCTAGGATTTCGAAGCAGATTATGCCGAAAATGGAGCAAATCTTAACTGAAACCGTTAAGGGTTTACCTTTTGAACGTGGAAAAAACTGCCCATGTGCAGGGACGCTTAAAGACGCGAGGTTAAAGTAGTGCTTAGAANACTNCTCTCCATAATTGGAGCATACAAACTTTACGAGAAGTGGCTCTGGCACCAAGTNAAGAGCGGCGAAAAGGTTGAACACATCGCAATAATCTTAGACGGAAACAGAAGATGGGCCTCAGAGAAAGACCTCGACCCATGGCTTGGCCACGAGGCAGGCGCCGAAAAAGTTGAGCAACTGCTTGACTGGTGTCAAAAGCTTGATGTCAAGTCCATAACGCTATATGCATTTTCAACAGAAAACTTTCGCCGCCCAAAAAACGAGGTTGAAAAAATCATGCATATCGCAGAGGAGGAGTTTAGAAAAATTTTGGTCGATGAGCGCATTCACAAGAACAAAGTGCGGGTTAAAGTTATCGGTAGGGTAAACCTCCTCCCAAAAAGTATACAGCAACTCATAGAAGACGTGGAAAGGGCAACACAAAACTATGATGGACGATACTTAAACATTGCCTTCGCATATGGAGGAAGGGCGGAGATTGTAGATGCTGCTAGAAAAATTGCGAAGAAAGTGAAAAATGGAGAGCTAAGCCCAGAAAAAGTTGACGAGAAACTGTTCGAACAGCACCTGTACACTTCCCACATGCCAAAACAGGACCCAGACCTGATAATCAGAACTTCTGGCGAGGAGAGGTTAAGCGGCTTTCTGCTTTGGCAATCAGCCTACAGCGAGTTTTGCTTCCTCGACGTTTACTGGCCGGATTTCCGGCTAATAGATTTGTTAAGAGCTGTTAGAACTTTTCAAAAACGTAAGAGACGTTTTGGCGCTTAGACTTAAATTAAGCCCTTTTTTTGGCGCTAACAATTGAGACCACGTCTCTATCTTTAAGGATGTAATCTTCCCCAACCCGTTTCTTTTCTCTGGCTTCTATGGCGTAGATGAAGCTTTCCCCCAACTCCGTGTGAATTAGGTAGGCGAGTTCACGGGCAGTAGTTCCATAGGGAACTAGGTAGGCGTCTGGCAGCACCCTTCCATTATGGTCTGTTAAATGCTCTATATCCTCAACTGGGTAAACGGTAATCATGTTTAGAAGTTTGAAGTAAGCCATGTTTATGGCTTCTTGAACACCTGTCGAGCCGTACTTTAACAAAACTTTTTCCCTAATTAGTTCTAAAGCTTTAATCTGGGTTTCAGTCAGCCTTTCAGAGTCCTTGATTTTGAAGTTGCAGTCTCCAGGCTTATAGTCTATTAGTTGTTTTTCCGCCGCCCTTCTAAGGATTAGTTCCGCCTCTGCACAGCATGGAATTACTGGATAGTCCACTTTTTTCAGCCTTTCAAGGTTTTCTTCAGCCGTTGGCACATCTATCTTGTTTGCAGCTATCAACATCGGCTTTGCAATCCGCCTAAGCGTGTCCACGAATTTTAGGAAGTCGTCTTCGCTCCACGATGTGGGCTTTTCAGCATTTAACCCCGTCCTCCTCACAGCTTCAAAAATGTGATGCCTTCTTATCGCTAAGCCGCTTAGTCTTTCCTCCAGCATTGAGAAGAGGTCTCTCGATTCGGATTCGGCTGTTCTGGCTATTTTCGGCCAGTCCTTTTTGAGTATGCTTGCCATCCACATAGTTATCTCATGCTCTAAAAACTTCACATCTTCAAGTGGGTCATGCTCGCCCGGCTTGCACAGCGTGCCCTCGCTGTCTGTTCCGCCTGAGGCGTCAACAATGTGGATTAGGGCGTCAGCCTTTCTAATCTCGTCCAAAAACTGGTTGCCCAAGCCTCTTCCTTGCCAAGCTCCGGGCACGAGACCCGCACAGTCGATGAATTCTATGGGTATGAGCCTAATGCCGTCTAGGCATAGGGAATTAACTGGAGTGTCTTTAACGTTGAATTCTTCGTGGACGCATGGTGTTCGCACGTAACCTACGCCTCTATTTGGCTCTCTTGTCGTGAACGGGTAATTTGCGATTTTGACAGGCACCATGGTTGCCGCGCTGAAAAACGTGGATTTTCCAGTGTTAGGTTTCCCAACTATTCCCAGCAGTCTGGAATAAGATTTTTGCATAAAGAGTCCTCTTAAAGCCTCTTTGAGTCTCCTCCCTTTTTCTGGTATTGAACCATTATCTATATTATTCGCTCAAGTTTTCTATTATTGTTTGTGCTGCTCGTCCTTCTGGGCTTTCCAACGAACCCCATATCGCTTCATGAGAAAGGTGAAGGCTGCAACCATTACAACTGTTAAAACGCCTACAAACATTGTTAGCAGCTTAGCAATTATCACCCAACCAGTATACAGCGCTCTCTCAGCGTTTTTGAGGGCGTCAGCGGCATTTAAACGGGCAAGTTGCGGGTTTTCCTCTAAAGCCTCTAATGCTTCCTGCAAAAAAATCATGCTTTCTTGAAGGTTTTGTTCGGCTTCGCTGACTTCTGAAGGAAAAATTGTTGAAGCTCCAAGGATTTCCCCTAGAAACATCACATTTTTGGCTTTCACCATTTCCACAACACTGCCCGCGATGTCAGTTACAAAACTATCGCCGAAAGTTGTCTTCAACAGCGGTTTTATTGAAACCATCTGGTCTTCACTAATAAATTCTTCATTGGGTCCACTAGTGTAGTTGAAGAAGAAATTTGAGTATGGTATAACCGTGGACATGCTTCTCAAAGAACCGAAATGCAAATGGTCCAGCGTGTCAAATAAATGCCATGTTGCATCTACGGGTACCCATCCGTAATTTTCAAGGTAATACTCAGCCCACATATGCCCGTTTTCAACAGCCGCCGTTTCGCTGTGGAAGGCGAAGCCTGCCTGGACCCTAGCGGGGATGCCGGAGGCTCTGCACAAGGCGACGAAAAGATAGGAGAACTCGGAGCAGTCGCCGGCGCCGTTCCTTAGAGCCCAAAGCGCGCCCATTTCCTCTTCCTGAACCTTATATTTGAGATGTCCGACTACGAAGTTATATATTTTGAGGACTTTTTCATGCACGTCACTTTCACTGCCAATTATGTTTTGCGCTGCTAAGATTATTTCTTGGCTGTTGGATTCTATCAGTTCCTCTGGCTGTGTATACGTCAGGTAAATACTCGAATTCTTGTCGTAGTCTGCCACCAGACTTGGGTTGATTTGATAGTGCATGCCAAAAGAAACTACTCTATAGCTTACCTCAACAGTGAAGGTTCGACCACCGTCAATTCTTAAGTTGTTCCAGACAGCGTAGATGTTTCCGAAATCATCAACCAAAATGTTATGTTCCCCAGCAGAGGAGGAAATATTGGAAATGACAATTAGATGGCGCGAGGTCTCGTTCTTAAACAACGGGACGAAAAGTTTTCCGTCAATTACGGCTTTATTTGCCAAATTGCCGACTTGGATTACATGCTTGATGCTTCCAGTGAAAACAGTTGTCACCTCATACTTAACAACCGCGGAACTGGCATCCAGCACGGTTGCTTGACAACACAAAGAAGAACTGGAGTAGGCAAGTAGGATGATTGTCAACGATAGGAACAGTGCAACTTGGTTTTTGGGACTTTTCAGCATCTGCCTTCAGCAATGAAAATGATAAAATAATATAAAAGCGTCAGGGTCTATTAAGAGGGTCAAATGCCACGGATGGGGAAAATTTGGCAATAAACCTAACCAAAGATAAGCTTATTGAAATGCTTCAGAAAATGCTGGAAATCCGCTTTTTCGAAGAGAAGGTTTTTGAACTTTACGCTCAAAACCTCGTGCCAGGAACAATCCACCTGTATGCTGGAGAAGAAGCCGTAGCCGTCGGTGTCTGCAGCAACCTCAGAAAAGACGACTACATTACAAGCACCCATAGGGGGCACGGACACTGCTTGGCGAAGGGCGCCGACCCTAAAAGGGTTATGGCTGAAATATTGGGCAAAAAGACGGGTTACTGCAAAGGCAAGGGAGGCTCAATGCACATCGCTGACTTCAGCATAGGAATGCTAGGCGCAACAGCAGTCGTAGGCGCCGGAATACCCATAGCAGCCGGCGCAGGCTTATCCATAAAACTTAGAGGAACAGACCAGGTTGTAGCGTGCTTCTTCGGCGAAGGAGCATCCAACCAAGGGACCTTTCACGAGGGCATAAACATGGCGGCAATATGGAATCTGCCTGTAATTTTCGTCTGCGAAAACAACCTTTACGCCATGGGAACCCGCCAATCAAAAGTCATGAAAATCGAAAATATTGCGGATAGAGCAGTCGCCTACGGTATACCTGGCGTTGTTGTAGACGGAAATGATGTTTCCGCTGTTTATAAGCTTCACATGAAGCTGTTGAAAGGGCAAGAAGGGGCGAAGGACCAACACTCATTGAATGTAAAACTTACAGGCATAAAGGCCATTCCAGAGTTGACCCAGCGCGTTACAGGCCAAAGGAAGAGGTTGAAGCATGGCTGTCTAAAGACCCGATAAAACGCCTTAAAGAAAAACTTTTACAAACGAAAATGCTTACTGAGACTGAAATTGCGAAAATTGAGAAGGAACTTTCAGCCAAAATTGATGAAGCTGTAAAATTTGCTATGGAGAGTCCGTATCCAGCGCCAGAGGAAGCCCTAGAAGATGTTTACGCTTGAGTGGGGGAAGAGCATTGCGAAAAATAACATATAGAGAGGCACTGCGGGAAGCATTGAGGGAAGAAATGCGCAGGGACTCATCAGTGTTTCTGCTCGGCGAGGACATAGGCAAGTATTGGGGAGGCGCCTTCAAAGTAACCGAAGGCTTGGCTGAAGAATTCGGCGATGAGAGGGTTCGGGACACTCCAATATCAGAGTCAACAATAATCGGCACAGCAATAGGCGCAGCTATCACCGGCATGCGTCCAGTGGCTGAAATAATGTTTGGGGATTTAACAGCGCTAGCCATGGATCAAATTGCGAATCAAGCGGCAAAAATACACTACATGTTTGGGGGTCAAGCAAAATGTCCGATAGTAATAAGAACCCCCTTCGGAGCTGGAGTGAACATTGCAGCTCACCATTCACAGAGCCTTGAAGCATGGTTTATGCATGTTCCAGGCTTGTACGTAGCTGTCCCTTCCACGCCATATGACGCAAAGGGACTTTTGAAAACTGCCATCCGCGGCAGCAACCCAGTCATGTTTTGTGAGCATAAACTTCTTTACCCGTTGGAAGGCGAGGTTCCAGAGGAAGATTATACTGTGCCATTTGGCGTTGCCGACATAAAACGCGAGGGAGAAGACGTCACGATTGTTGCCACGCTTTATATGGTTCATAAAGCGCTTAGCGCAGCTGAAAAACTCGAGAAGGAAGGCATAAGCGTGGAAGTTGTTGACCCAAGAACCCTGGTTCCATTAGATAAACAAGGCATAATCAGCTCCGTCAAAAAGACTGGCAGAATAGTTGTCGTAAGCGAAGACTGCAAAACAGCAGGCGTGACAGCTGAAATTGCGGCCATTGTAGCGGAAGAAGCCCTTGACTATTTAGACGCGCCTATCAAACGTGTGGCAGAGCCTGACACGCCTATCCCGTTCAGCCCCACGCTGGAACAGTATGTAATCCCAAATGAAGAAGCCATAATTAAAGCTGTTAAGGAGATTGTGTAAGATGGTTACTAAGGTTGTTATGCCGAAACTAAGCTTGACAATGAAGGTTGGCACGGTTGGCAAATGGTACAAGCGAGAGGGAGACACCGTGGAGAAGGGCGAGCCAATCGTTGAAATAATCTCTGAGAAGGCTACGTACGATTTGGAAGCGCCAGCCTCAGGCATACTGAGAAAAATCTTGGTGGAAGAAGGCGTAGACGCGCCAGTCAACGCCGTTTTAGCTGTTATAACCGCTCCAGAAGAAGCCCTTTCAGAGGCGGAATTACTGGCAGAAGTAGCGCCCAAAGAAGCGGAAATTGAAGAGAAGATTCGCGCTTCTCCAGCGGCTAAGCGCCTTGCAAAAGAATATGGCATAGACCTGTCCTTGGTCGTTGGCAGTGGACCAGATGGGAGAATAGTTGAAGAGGATGTGCAAAGGTTCATAGACGAATCCCGCGGGGTCATGCCAAAAGTTAAGGAAATCATCCCGCTAAGCGGTTTTAGGAGAACATCTGCTGAACGCGTTTCTGCAAGCTTCAAAACAGCTCCCCACAGCACAGTAATGATGGAGGTCGACGTCTCCAAAGCCGCGGAGCTTCATAATAGGCTTAAGGTATCCTACACGGCTATTATCGCTAAGGCTGCTGCAAGGGCGCTTACCGAACACTCGATAATAAATTCCACTTTTGACGGGGATAAAATAAGGGTTTTCGAGGACGTTAACGTCGGTGTGGCTGTTGCCACCGGGCAAGGTTTAGTTGTTCCAGTAATACACAGCGCTAATAAGAAAACGTTGAGGGAAATAGACGAATCCATAAATGTTTTAACGGAGAAGGCTAGGGAGGGAAAACTTTCTAGGGAAGATGTTAGCGGCGGAACATTTACAATTTCAAATTTAGGCATGTATGGAGTTGACTTCTTCACGCCGATAATTAACCCTCCAGAGGCAGCTATTTTGGGAGTTGGAAGAATCATCGAAAAGCCGGTTGTAGTTGACGGAAAAATTGAAGCGAAGCAAGTTATGACTTTAAGCCTCTCCTACGACCACAGAATCATAGATGGAGCCCCAGCAGCCGAGTTTCTCCAAAAAATAAAGCATTACATGGAAGCTCCAGAAAGCTTAGAAGCTTAAGCTTAGTCTTTTGGGCTTTGGGATGCGAACTCTAAGGCTTGAAGTATANCCTTAGCCATGGACAGCAAGCCTATAACAATCATCAAAGCCAACAAGGGTATAAACTCAACCGTAAGCTGGAATTCTTTGAAGTCGAGGGTTAGCGTGCCGCAGTTTGTTGCGTAAACAATGTAGACTATTAGGAAAAGCGCGCGTGCAATGATGAAGATGAACTTGTAAATTGTGCCTTCACTAACTTTAACCGCAAATGTAAAGAAAATTGTCACCCAAGCCAAAATTGCAAAAAGCGTCATATACCCCGGAAAACCTGAGAAAACAGCTGAAAGGAAAATCCAAACGACAAAAAGGAAAACGCCAACAGTCACTGTTGCAAGCGCCGCCTTTGCAATTCTCGGAATAAGCCTTCTATAGCTCTTTTTTTCCGTAATTTCAGTCATCTTAAAGTCCACTCCCCCTCCCATATCTGCACTTCTTCAAAATAAACGCGGATGAAACCATTATCCGTCATTTTGGAAGGTTCGCCTACTGTCACCTCAAACACCGTGATAAAGGCTTCTTCGGAAAGAACGTTTATGAGCTGGCTTGTATTGCCAAGCAGTGCGTTCTCGTCATTGTATAGTCTGACTGTAAGCGAGCCGTTTACGGGATAAAAAGCGTGATTTACAAAGCTTAGCAGCATTGAAAATCTGTTGGCGCCGTCATAGGTGAAGTTAGATGCCGTCAAATTATTGAATGGCGCACGCCAAGACGTAGAAAAAGTCATGGAAACTCCGAGTGCTATCACATACGCCACCCGAAAACGTAGCGCAGCGTCCACCAACAGTTCAGCGTCACTCGTGAAGAGTTCCATGTTTTTTGAGGCTATTTCTTCCAAGCTGACCGAAAAGTCGCAGCTAGAATTGACCATCATGCCAGCCGGAGCATCTGGCAGAAGCGTTGACAACGTTGAGATTGTCTTGTTGTCTTTGCGGATTCGCACGTTTACGCCTATGTCTGAAAGGTCGTAGAAACCGGTGTTGTTGACGTAGAAGGGCATGGATGCGGAGAAGTTTCCGTTTTGGAAAGAGAATGTTGGTTCTTGGATGCCCATGGATTTTGATTCAATAAGCCTTGCCAACGAGAAGGCCACCGTCACTGGTAATAGTAATGTGAAAATCCATAGAATCGCGATTAGCCAGCCAATAGCTCTGATTGTCTGCCGCAAGACGAGTTCCCCTCATAACGCTAGGTTTGGATTTCGCTAAGCTTTTTCAGGCTTCTTCTCTTCCTCAGCTTTAGGTTGAAATGCTTGCGGAGGCTGCTGTGATGTCGGCTTCGCCTCTTTATAAAGCTGTATACCCCTTATTGTTGCGATGGAACCCGTCCAGCCCATGATGCCAAGGTACATTATCCTTATAATGGCTTCAGCGATTGGCCCAAGTATTTCGCCGAGAGCTTCTGAGAGGTTTAGCGCTGGCAAAACGCCAGTTTCAGCGATGAGCATCACGTAGGCCATGATAAAGGTGAAGAGTAGCAGCGCCAAACCCACAATTATCAGTATGTACGCGACAAGTTCTGGCTTCTCAATTTTCATCAACATCACCACTCGTTTTAAAGCTCATTCTTGCTAGAACTTGTATAAAAGGAATATGCAAAATTCTTCGCAAACTTCGTGTACGAAAAACGTATGCGCATTAGCAGTTATTTTCCGGAAAATCTTAAGTGCGCAGCAAAGCTAGAATCATTGACCTGAAATGAAAGTTGCCATGTACTACGGCTTAAATGATATACGAATTGAGGATGTGCCCCCTCCTAAGATAGGCGAAAACGAAGCTCTTGTCGAAATGAGGGCTTGCGGGGTTTGCGGCTCAGATTTAATGGACTGGTACCTTAAAAGTCGGGCGCCGCTTGTCCTAGGACACGAACCTGCTGGAATAATTGTTGAAAAAGGAGGCAAAGTCAAGGGTTTTGATGTTGGCGACAGAGTTTTTGTGCATCACCATGTTGCATGCCTAAAATGCCATTACTGCATGCGCGGAGACTACACTTTATGCAGTCAATTTCATGAAACAAATATTGAGCCGGGCGGATTCTCGGAGTATTTCAGAGTTCCAGCTTCAAACCTTCAAATAGATACTTTAAAGATTCCTGACGCCTTATCGTTTGAGAAAGCCACTTTGATAGAGCCTGTTGGCTGTTGTTTGCGGGCGCTTAAAAAGTGCGACATCCAAAAGGGAGATTCAATAGCCATAATAGGCGCGGGGGCAACCGGGATAATCCACACTGCACTGTCGAAAATCTTTGGCTCAGAGAAAACAATCGTGTGCGACCTCATTGATTTTCGGCTTAACTCTGCACGAAAGTTTGGAGCAGATGTCGTGGTCAACACTGAAAAAGAGGATTTAACAGATGTTGTTATGGCTGAAACGGACGGGAGAGGAGCTGACGTAGTGGTTGTCACTGCACCAAGCTTAGAAGCGTACAAAATGGGGCTGAAAATTTGCCGTAGAGGCGGAAAACTATGCGTCTTCGCGCCTACCAAGCCCGGAGAACAACTGCAGATAAGCCCAAAAGAGCTTTTCTTCTCCGAAACCCGCTTGATTCCTTCCTATTCAACCTCGCATGTGGAAACTAGGGAGGCGCTAGAACTTATAACATCCGGAAAACTTGACCTCAAGGGGCTTATAACCCACCGTTTTAGGCTCTTAGACACGGCGAAAGCATTTAAAACAGCCCTAGAAAGTAAGGAAAGCTTGAAGGTTATAGTTATTAATGGATGATGGAACATGAAAGCGGCAATGCTTTATGGCGTAAAGGACCTAAGAGTCGAGGACGTTGAAATCCCAAAAGTCAATGCGGGAGAGGTTCTTGTAAAAGTTAAGGCGGCAACAACATGCGGCACAGACCTTAAGATATACCAGAGGGGCTACGTGGAAAAGGTGATAAAGCTTCCAACAATTTTCGGTCACGAATGGGCTGGCGAAGTTGTTGAAGTTGGAGAGGGGCTGGAATGGCCCAAGAAGGGCATGCGTGTCCGCGCGGGCAACAGTGCCCCCTGCTTGCGCTGCGTTATGTGCCGGAAGGGGAAGTATAATCTGTGCGAAGAAATGATTTGGCTTTGGGGCGCGTATGCTGAATACATAAAGGTTCCAGCTCGCATGGTTTTGGTGAATATGCAAGAAATACCGGGGCATGTCTCTTATGAAGAAGCAGCCATAGCTGAACCATTGGCTTGTGTGCTTCATGGCGTGGAGGAAGCGCGGGTAAGGCTTGGCGACACGGTCACAATTATAGGCGCTGGTCCGATAGGGCTGTTGCATCTGTTAACTGTTAAGAAGATGGGTGTTGAAAAAGTCGTAATGGTAGACCTTGTGGATGAAAGGCTGAGTTTCGCGTCAAAACTTGGGGCTGACGAGGTCGTCAACGCTGGGAAGGCTGATGCTTTAGAAAGCGTTAAACGATTAACAGATGGCTATGGCGCAGATGTAGTTATTGAAGCCATAGGGTTGCCTTCCACTTGGGAGCAAGCAATAAAACTAGCCAGAAAAGGCGGGACGGTTCTGGAGTTTGGCGGCTGTCCGCCAGGCACAGAAATTAGAGTTAGCACGGAAACTCTTCATTATGGGGAGTTAACTCTCCTAGGCACTTTTCATGCTACTCCACAACATTTTAGAAAAGCCCTCAGTCTAATATCCACGAGAACCGTTGATGTCAAACCACTCATAACTAGAAGGATGAAGCTTGAGGACATCAAAGAGGCTTTTGAAGTTCTTGCCACCTCAAAGAGTGAAATTAAAATAGCGATACACCCCTAAAATGGTATGGGGGCTTTATGGGAGAAAAAGCTGGTTACATTTTAAGAATAGCAACAAAACAGTGGGTCAACCAGGTTTTTGATACAGCCATGTACTATACAGGCGCAAGAAGAAAATGGAAGCCTGAACAGACCATACTCTTTGTGCACAAGACCAGCGTTGGAGACTCCATTGTTGGCTATGGAGTTGTAGAGAACGTCTACTTCTTGGATGAACTTTCTGAGGAGGAAAAACGTGAATGCGAAAGGCATGGATGGAGGGAGGCTATTGAATTCAAATACGTCAAGGAGTTTGAGAAGGCTTTACCAATAAAAGAAACAGTCCTAAAGGACATAAATGTTCATGGAAAACTTCTTCATGGGCTGCCGCTCAGCAGCGAACAGATAAACTCTGTTATAAACCAAGCTGAAGGTTCACAATGAAAGCTGAACTACCAGAAGCCGCTAATATACTCTCTTCGTCTAAACCGCACTCCGATTTCTCGTGAAATTTNCTCAACTTTTCCCATGTCAACCTCTGGAAGGGCGACAGCCGTTATTTCAACATCAAAGTTTTCCTTTGCTTTTCTGATAAAATCTAGAATGCTTTCGAAGGCGTCGCTGAAGGCTGGTCTGCATATTTGGTTGTATGTTTCCCTGTTGTGAGCATTTAGGCTGACGCTTACCATGTTTACTCCAGCATCCTTCAACTCGCCTATAACTTCTCGATTTTTGTTGATGAGTAATCCTTGACCATTTGTGTCTACCCTTATGTTAACGATTTTTCCATAATACTTCTTCACCCACCGCGTTACTTCTAATAAACAGTCAAGCCTTTCCAAGGGTTCGCCGAAGCCGCAGAAGACGATTTCCCTCCAATCTTTCAGGTTTATGACGTTCTGAAGACTCCTTATTACATCATTGACGGATGGATCGCTTTGGAGTTTGAGGTTGAAGCCGCCGACGCCGTTCATAAAATTTCTTAGGCAGAAGTAGCAGTTGTTATGGCATTTGTTTGTTATGTTAAGGTATAGCGTGTTTCCAAGCCAGTAGACAATGCTTGGGCTCTTGTGAATATTCATGTCTGCTCTCCTTCGCCAAATAGTCGGTGCAAAAAAGTTATATTAATACTGTTTGAGAGGTAGGTTATTGCGAGGCAAATATGGTATGGTTAAGTATATTTTTGTCACGGGAGGCGTTTTAAGCTCGGTTGGTAAGGGGATTTTAACTTCGTCCATTGGGAAGATGCTTCAGACGAGGGGCTTGAAAGTGACAGCCATAAAGATTGACCCTTACGTGAACGTTGACGCTGGAACAATGAACCCTTACATGCATGGAGAAGTTTACGTGACGGATGACGGCGGAGAAACAGACCTTGATTTGGGCTGGTATGAGCGTTTTCTAGATTTGAACCTACGAAAGGAAAACAACATCACCACTGGTTTAGTGTATAAAGCAGTTATTGAAAAGGAAAGACGCGGCGACTTCCTCGGTAGATGCGTTCAGATTGTGCCGCATGTGACAAACGAAATTAAAAATCGCATTCGGGCGGTTGCAAAGGCTTCTAATGTTGACGCAGTCTTAACAGAGGTCGGCGGCACCGTTGGCGACATTGAGGGCTTGCCCTTCCTTGAGGCTATTCGCCAAATGCGCCTAGAAGAGGGATTTGAAAACACGCTATATGTGCATGTCGCTTTGGTTCCAGTTTTGGATGTTACAAAAGAGTTGAAAACTAAACCACTGCAGCACAGTGTCAACGAACTGCGGCGCATCGGCATCCAACCAGACATAATAGTCGCTAGAAGCCCAAAAATGATAGACGCCGAAGCCTTAAGGAAAATCGCCTTGTTTGGAACAATTCCGGAAAACGCTGTCTTCTGCTCCTACAATGTTGAATCCATCTACCAAGTTCCGCTGATTCTAGATGAACAGGGGATGGGCGAATTCATATGTAAGCGGTTGGGCTTTTCGGAGCGAAAACAGGACTTCAGGGAATGGAAGAAGTTCGTGGACGCAGTGTTAAACCCAGAATATGAGGTGAAAATTGCCTTAGTCGGCAAGTACGCTGGATTAGCAGACAGTTACGTCAGCATGAATGAGGCTTTACGCCACGGAGGAGCAGCGTGCAAAACAAAAATTAACATCACCTACATAGAGGCTGAAGAGTTCGAAAAAGACCCGAAAAAAACAGAAGCATTGAAGGATTTCGACGGAATATTCATCCCCTACGGTTTTGGCCCAAGGGGCACCGAGGGAAAGATGATGGCTATCCGTTTCGCAAGAGAGAACAACATCCCATTTTTGGGGATATGTTACGGCTTTCAACTTGCAGTAATAGAATTTGCAAGGAACGTCTGCGGCTTAAAAGAAGCAAACAGCACAGAGATAGAACCAAACACGCCTAATCCGGTAATTGACCTCATGCCCGAGCAACGCGGCGTAGAGTATAAGGGAGCTACTATGCGGTTGGGAGCGCACAAGATTCTAGTGGAACCAAACACTATAGCCTACGCGCTTTACAAGAGCAGCGAAATCTATGAGCGCCACCGCCACAGATTTGAAGTTAACCTCGACTACTTGAAGACGCTAAAAGAGCACGGCTTAGTTTTTTCTGGAAAGAGCACTGATGGCAGAAGAATGGAAATTTTGGAACTCCCGGACCACTACTTCTTTTTTGCCTCGCAATTTCACGGAGAGTTCAAAAGTCGCCCTGGAAGACCTGACCCAGAATATTACGGTTTCGTCAAGGCTTGCTTGGACAGAAAATTGGGAAAGCCCAAACCAGAGTTTTAGTAGGAACGGCGGTACGGTCTAACGATTTCCTCGAGAAGCGAGAGCAACGTGGGCATTTTAAACACTATGTCCGTGAAGGTTAGTATGCCAACAAGCTTGTCGTCGCTCATAACGGGCAATCGCTTAACCTTCTTCTTTGCCATAAGCTTTGCAGCCTCTTCAATGCTTGCCATCTCGTTTATGGCTACGACTGGGCTTGTCATAATCTGCCTAGCGGTTAAGGTTTCAGGAGCTAATGATGGACCCACAAGTCGCCTTAAAATGTCCCGCTCTGTGATTATGCCCACTGGTCTTTCACCCTGGACAACTATTATGGAGCCTATGTCAAACTTGTTCATGGTAGCTACAACTTCCTTGACGCTTGTGTCTGGGCGTACAACTTTAACGTCTTTTGACATAACGTCTCTGACGAGAACTATGCTTGCCACAGATTTTGCCTCCAAACCATGCCTAAAGTCTATATGCTATAATTTATTTGTTTTCGTGCACACATCATGTTATGGACTATTTGGGGCTGATTGAACCATTTGGTTTAAAGACTTGTTTTCAAAATATCCTCTTGGGGATGCAGAATCATGGACGAAGACAAAAGCGCAACCATTGAAGACTTTCGTAACAGGCTAGAAAAAGCCTCAAGTTATGGCGAAATTTGGGAAGTTGTTAAAGACACCGTGGCTTTTTCCCTAAACATCCGCAGAGGTGGGATGATGCTTTTTCTAGACGATTTACCAATTCAGCTGGGCGCCTACCATCCAGCTGGGACAAACAACATAGTGCTGAACAGACGATTAGTCCAGATTGTTGATGCCGCCATCAAGTCTAGGCGTGTGGTTAACGCCCTAATATACAACCTACTTTTGCACGAGTATTTGCACGCTTTGGGCAAATATTCAGAGGCTGAGGTTAGGGCTTTTGTTTATGAAATTGCCAAGAAATGTTTCGGCGAAGAACACATAGTCACGCTTATCGCCTTGAAAAGCCCGTGGGCTTTGTTGAAGGGAATTCCGCTGGAAGCTGTTAAAAGTTCAAAACGTGTTATGGAAATTGTCAAGGACTTTGAAAAGGCGGACAATTACATAGTATAGTCCTACAGTCCTATTTGAGGCGCAACATTCTTTAAGCCATTTAACGCTATTTCGAAGAACTTCTCCCTTGGCAATCCAATTTCTTCGCATAGGAGTATGCGTTCTCTTTCGGCTCCCCTAGCGAAATCCTTATCCTTAAATTTTTTAGAAACTGTTTCCACCTTTACGTCTGCCAACTTCTTTGAGGGCATGACCAAAGCGCATGCAACTAGCAGTCCGGAGATGGCGTCTGCGGCTATTAGGGCTTTTTCCATGCGTGTTTGCGGCATAACGCCCGTATACTTGAAGTTGTGGGTTTTTATAGCCTTAATAATTTCGCTTGGAACTTTCCCCTTTAGGATTTCTTCCGTTAGTAGGCTGTGTTTTTCCGGGGTTGCCTCGGTTTTTTCATAGTCAACATCGTGAAGCAATCCCAGCAAACCCCAAAGTTGTTCATCCTCGCCGAAGTGTTTGGCTAAGGCTCGCATTATGGCTTCAACTGCAATCACATGGTAGACAATATTCCTTTTTGAGATGTGCTCCTTAACAAGGCTTAAGGCTTCATCCCGCGTTAACATGGCTAAACCTCAAACCTATTTAATGAAGCTGTAGCCCTTATAACTTATCCTCATACATTTGGTCTAGAACAAGGGTTTCTGAAAATTGTATGCGCGGCAACATAGCATGGTGGTTAAACTTGAGACAAAGAGGCAGTTTCCAGGAAGGATAGGTAAAATATATAATTGAGCTGCACGCTTTCTGCAGTCATTGTCGGGTGCAAGCCATAATGGTTTCAGTAAAGTTCAAGGTCACATGGAAGACCATCATTCTCCTAGCGCTTGGGCTAACAGCCTTCTTCATATACCTCTACCTTTTCAATGTTGACATACCCACAATAATCGAAACCGCCAAAAGCATAGACCTTTCACTCTATTTTTTAGCTGTGGCATTTGTCGTTTTTGAGGCGCTTTTCTTTTCCCTGTCATGGCGTACTCTACTAAGCTTTTTATCTGTGAAGCTTTCAGTTTGGAAGGCTTTCCTTTACGTTTGGTACGGCGTTTTTGTAGATATAATCATTCCAGCGGAGTCCATAAGCGGGGAAGTTTCAAGAGTATACTTGGTTGCAAGGGAACAGAATGGGACAAGCGGGAAAGTTGTCGCTTCACTTGTCGCTCATAGACTAATTGGGATGGTTGTGTACATTGCAAGCATGCTCGTGAGCGCAAGCATCTTAATAATTAGAGGGCAGGTCATCGGAACCGTACTCAACCTAATGGTGTTGTTGACTGTTTTAACATCAATTTTTCTAATCTTGCTTCTTCTGCTGTGTGTAAAGGAGCATTGGACGCTGAAAATCGTGAACGCCATTTTCAGGCTTGGGGAATATTTGGGTCGGGGACGATGGAAAATAACAAGATTTAAGGATGACGCAGTCAAAGCGGCAAAAATGTTTCACGACTCAATGAAGGAGTTTTGGCATGCTCCAAAAACCATTCTCACCTCATTTGGCTATTACGTTGTTACGTGGCTTTTCACTCTAGGGACAGCTTATCTCGTTTTTTTATCCATGGGGTTTCAGGTGCATTGGAGNGTAATAGTTGTGACAAANTCAATAATTGTTGCCATAAAGTCTATCCCGCTTGGAGTGCCTTTTGAAGTNGGGCTTCCAGAAATAACGATGACAACNCTNTANATGATACTCTTGCCAGGAATCTCAATGCAAGTATGCGCAACAGCAACAGTTCTAACCAGAATCTTAACAGTCTGGCTTAGATTTTTCATAGGATTCGCCGTTCAACAGTGGCTAGAAATTAAAACGCTGAAACAACAAACCTAAATCTAACTTTCACCTCACCTTCAAAAGGATTAGAAATGGAGCCTACAATAGAGGACGCTTCAATACGGCACCTAGATAGTTTATACGAAATTGAGATGAAGTGTTTCACGAAAGAGGCGTTTACAAAGCAGCAAATCGCCCACCTGCTCACCGATTATAACTCCATTGGGTTAGTTGCAAAAGTGGGCGGGCAAATTGTAGGCTTCATTATAGGCAGGATATATGTTGAAGAAGAATCATTAATTGGGCATATATTAACTCTGGACATTTTGCCAACTCACCGCCAAAAGGGAATAGCGCAGAGGCTTCTGCTTGAAATAGAAAAAATGTTCAAAGAAAGGGGCGTTAAAGAATGCCACCTTGAAGTACGCGAGGACAATGTGGCTGCCATAAACCTTTATCTAAAACTTGGATACGAAAAAGTTAGAAAGCTTAGACGCTATTACGGAAGCGCCCACGGACTGTATTTGAGGAAAGCCTTAACCTAGTTTCAAAAGCTTCAGCTTTGTCTTCGCGTCAAAAGCTCTTTGCAATTTCACTCCATCCGCCTCAATAATAACCAACTCTGCTGTGGCAGCAACATGNGANTTCTGCATTAAATGTCCGCCGAAAGCTTCACCCCTATCGTTTGAAACCACTATGTGCGCGTGAACGATAAATTTGCCATCTTCGTCTAAGGCTACGTTTCCCATGCATGAAGCAATTTCTAAGGGCTCATCTAACCGGATATACTTGTATTCTCCTTTTAGGTAATATCCTAAAACAGCGTCTTTCAAAGTTCCAATTACAAATAAAACTCCAGCGTTTACACCATTCTTTTCGGCGCGCTCTCTTATAGCTTCCACTAGGTCTTCATCTTCAAACAAACGGAAGAAGTGTACTTTTCCAACTGTTCCTGTTGCCATTTCATCTACCCCTTAACTGCGTGTTAGTGTTTCGAGCGTAAACCCTAAAAGTCTTTTTGTAGCATAGAATTATTGTGGTGGCTTGTTGACCAAAAAAGGAAACCGCAAGAAGAAACTTGTTGAGTCAATAGTGATTTTGATTCGTAACACTACATGGAAATGTGGAAGGTTAGAGAGGCTTATAGTCCGCCACCTATCCAATAGAAAAGTGAATTTCGGGAAGCCTGAAATGCCCCTAAAGGACATGATTCAGAGCTTCAGCTTGGCTGGGAAAAAGAAGAGCGAGTTTTTAGACGCCATAAAGCGTTTGGAGCGAAGGAATATAATAAGAATCTTAAGATTGTAAATGGAGGTTAAATAAGCCCCTTTCCTTTTATGCTTTCTCTGTTAGTTTCTTAGCGTTTTCAATCCATTTTGCCGTAATTTTTGGGGAAATCTTCAACTTTACTGCTAAATCCTTTGCTGAAGCCTTCGCCAAATCNTCAACACTGTTTATTCCCATATTCTTTAGTTGTTCCGCCCGCTTCGCGCCGATACCCTTAACCTCTGTTAGCTCTATCTTTGGTGCGGTTTCCGTAATGGTTTCAACTTTCCTTTCTTCAGTTTCAACAACGGCTGCGGGAACTGCCTGTGCAGGTTGGGGCGCTTCTGTTGCTATTGCTTTGGTTTTAGGTCTTTGAGTGTAACCTAAGCCTGCGAAGAAGAGTCCAGCTACGGCTGTTGAAACAATCCATACTTCTCGAAATTCCACAGTGGATATGGACACAATCGCTGTTATAATGAAGAATATCACTGCAACCCCATATAGGGCATAATCTGACCTCATTATTTCCTCTCCAATCTCACCATATGTTCTACAAAATTGCTTAAATAATTTTCTACTTTAAGCCGAAAAAGGCGGAAAATTTATGGATTTTAGGTTGCCCGCCGTTTATTTGAGCAGTTTCTCTTCTGGCGGAGGCTGTTTTATTAGACCATGTTTCATTAGTAATTTTGTTGACTCTATGGCGTTCTTAATTATTGCCGAAGCCCGCTCATACAGCTCTTGCCTGCTGAGTTTAACTCTTGCCACACCTTGCTCTATTGACTTTAATGCGCATGCAACTGCTTCCCTCGGAAAAACTTCCCATTCCTCCATCCTTGGCAGAATGTCCTTTTCATGTATTCCCCTTTCTTCAGCGAACTTAGCCAGTTCTTGGGCGGCAGCTATGCACATGTCATCCGTCACGGTTTTTGCCTTCACATCCAAGACGCCGCGGAAGATTGCTGGAAAGCCTAAGCTGTTATTTACTTGGTTGGGGAAGTCGCTTCTGCCTGTGGCTATGATTTTGGCGCCTGCCTCTTCTGCTTCCCACGGCCATATTTCAGGTATGGGGTTGGCGCAGCAAACAGTATTGCGTCATCAGCCATACTCTTTACCCACTCCTTCTTTATTGTTCCCGGTCCTGGTTTTGATGCAGCAACAACCGCGTCCACGCCTTTGAAAGCCTCTGCTATGTCTCCTATCCTATTTTCCGCGTTTGTTTTCTGAGCGAGGTCGTATTTCCACGGGTCTTCTTCCTTTGTTATGTCTTTTCTGCCGCGGTGTATTATGCCCTTTGTGTCAACCATTATTATGTTTCCCGGGTTTATTCCCCACTTTATTAGAACGTAGGCTGTTCTGATGTTGGCTGAGCCTGCTCCAACTAGGGTTATGAGGCTTTCTTTAGGGTTTTTCCCAACTATTTTGAAGGCGTTTATCAAACCTGCGAGAATAACTGTTGCTGTTCCCTGCTGGTCATCATGCCAAACTGGAATTTGAAGTCGTTCCCTAGCCCTTTCTAAAACATAGAAGCATTTCGGCTTCTCTATGTCTTCCAGGTTTATTCCGCCGAAGGAGGGTTCAATAAGCTCGCATGCTCTTACTATCTCTTCTGGGTCTTTGGTTTTTAGACAAATTGGGAAGGCATCCACGCCGCCTAAATATTTGAAAAGTAGGGCTTTTCCTTCCATAACTGGCATGGCTGCTTCTGGGCCTATGTCGCCTAAGCCCAGCACACGTGTTCCGTCTGATACGACGGCAACGTAATTCCATCGGTTTGTTAATTCAAAGGATTTATCCAAGTTTGCTTGGATTTCTCTGCACGGCGCAGCAACGCCAGGTGTGTACCATATTGCGAAATCTTCATAGCTTCTTATGGCGCATTTCGGCATAACTTGAACTTTTCCCTCGTAAAACTTGTGCATTGGAGGGGCCAACTGTGACGGTTTCTTTGCCTTGGCTAAAAGTTCTTCCACCGTTGGCTTTTTTTCTTCCTTTTTGGTTTTGGACATTATAATTTCTCCTCTTGCGAGATGTTCTTGTTTTGAATGCTGAGGTTTTAAGGATTGCGGTAAAGTTTGAAAAAAGCGTGGGTGATATTATTGTAATGTCCGGTAGTTTTAATCTGCTTTACAGATATATATTTGAAAGTCGCAATATATAAGAAAATTTGAACTGAAAAGTTTTCCAGCAAGTATACAATGGGGTGCCATCTTTGCTAGCAGCGTATAAGGTCAGCTTAGTTTTAATAGTTGGTTTGACGCTAATTTACGCCTTTCAAGGCTATTATCCCGAGTTTATCCAATTTTTTTCGAACGCGTTTCCCCCTGTTATTGCGGGTGCAGCGGTTATATCATGCGGTTTCTCGTTGGAAAATATTGGCACAGGGCTAGGGAACAGTTTTCCATGGTGTGGCTCTACTTCACATGGGGATTATTTCTATGGTTTGTTGGCGAAGCTGTGTGGGCTGGCTACACGCTTGTTTGGGGCATTGAAATACCCTACCCTTCAATTGCAGATGCCTTCTGGCTTTGTGGATACATTCCCTTTTTTATGGCGTTGTACTTGTATGTGAAAATTTTTGGTCAAGTTTTATCAAAGAGAGTTTTGGCGGCATCCATGGCGGTCACCCTTGGCTTAACAGCCATCGTATCCATCACTTTGATAACTCCAGTTTTGGGAGCTGAAGAAGATCTAGCCACAATGATGGTGGATTTTGCCTACCCCCTTTTTGACCTAGCCCTGTTTTCTATAGCATTTTTGGGTCTCCTAATCTTTCTGAAGGGAAGATTGGGAAAATCTTGGTTGTTGATTAACATGGCTATCCTAACGAACGTTTGCGCAGATATGCTTTTTAGCTATACAACTGCACAGGGAACCTATTACAGTGGACACCCAATAGACCTCTTATTTGACTTAAGCTATTTGTTCTTTTTACTAGCATTCTACGTTCACACAAAGGAGTTTTGAGGTGAACCGCCTTGACAAAAGAAAAGAAAGTTTTCAATGAGGTTCTACTTGAGGCTGTGGATGAAGGGTTATTGATACTTGGAGAAAGCGGAAGGAAAGCAATCTACTTTCACCTCCAAAACTCTCACTCACTTAAAAGAGAGGATATCCCAGAAAAGCCCGAGATTTTCGTGAATGGTTTAAGGAAAATTTTCGGTTTAGGCGCTCAGGCTATTGAAAGGTCAATTGTAAGATGCCTGTACAGCAAGCTTGGATTAGAATTTATTGAGAGGAAAGACTACGACTTCCTAAAATATCTAGATGCCGCAAAGAACATGAGCGAGAAAGAGGGCTAGGATAAGCTTCTGTCTGCCGCCATAAGGAAGTAAAAGAGGCTAGTATCTCTTTTGTCTATACCCGCCTCTTCTTTCTCTTCCGCCGAAATCTCTTCTGCCTCTTCCTCTGAAGGGACGTCTGGGCTGCTCATAAACCTTTGTAGACAAATTATTCTCCGTGTTTACCTCGCCTGCGAAGGCTTCTTTTGCAGTTTCCAATGTGCCGTATCTGCCGACATTTAGGCGCATGTTGCCCCTGAAAAGGCTCACGTAGCCATTTCCTATGCTTATTGTTTCGCCTTCGTGCACTTTTTCGATGTTGTCGTCCCAGAGGGTTAGGTAGACGCATCCTGTTTCGTCGCCGATTAATGCGTCGCAAACTTTATGGGGTGCTCCATCTCTTCCAGTGGCAATGTTTCTAATTTCGCTTTTTGAGATTACTTTTGCTGTTACGTTTACAGCTCTAGAGGCGGGGGTTAACTCGCCTACTTTCACGTCTACTGGTTGTTTATTTCCCGAAAAACCTTCAATAGCCAAACTATTCAACACCTTACGCATGTTTAATAAAGCAATAACATTGAAACAGCACTTAAGCGTTTTGGTCATTTAAAGTTTTCTTTAAGTCTTGGACCCCGGTTTTCCGCCAAATATGGCAGAGTGCCAGTTCTAAAAATCACAAGTTTATCCTTGAACTCAGCCAAATAAGATAGAACGAGT
>JGI24721J44947_10002882_pt1 | contig 24375 bp, 22 predicted proteins | sample YelNatPaOPGAMG01_FD_44947 | JGI IMG/M metagenome (IMG submission 44947) | reverse complement strand
AAAATTCTCAGAAAAAGTTTAAACTTAGAAGAGGACGATTATGTATTTTTGGTTCCTGCAGCTTATTATTCTCCCAAAGGGCATCTCTTAATTTTGGCAGCCCTCAAACAAATAAAAAATCTCTATCCCAAAATAAAAGTAGTCTGTAGCGGCAATATTTTAGATAAGTCTTTTTATGCCAAATGTCTTTCCATTGTAAAAAAAGAAAAACTGGAAAAACAAATATCTTTTCTTAAGTTTACGAATATGGTATATGATTTATACCGTCTGGCCGATGCTCTTTTATTACCTTCTTTAGTAGAAGGATGGAGCATTGCGGTAATGGAAGGAATGTATTTTGAACTGCCGCTCATTCTTTCTGATGTCGGAGGAGCGCGAGATTTGATTCAGAATAATGACATCGGTATTATCATCCCCAATCCCTATGAAGATGTTGCTAAGCTAGATTTAGAAGAGCTGGTTAAATTATCTTACGATGAACATCCTAAAAATACTGAAGCGCTTGCACAAGCAATGATTGATTTCTTCAAAAATAAAGAAAAATGGCAAAAAGCAGGCAAGCTGGGTCGAGAAAAACTGCTTCAAAAATATACTTTGGATAAAAGTATAAAAACTTATGAGAAAATTTTTATTGAAAATATCAAGTAGATTTAAAGAGTTGCTTACTCTTGAATATCTAATTCTTTTCGGTTTATTTATAGCCTCATTTGCACTAACATTTAGATTCGCTCTCTCAGATATTAGGGTTATGGTTGACAGAGTTGTTGTAGATGACGCTTTCTATTATTTTGGTGTAGCTAGAAATTTAGCAACTGGTAGAGGATTTACTTTCGATGGCCTTAACTTAACCAACGGATTCCAGCCTTTGTGGCAATTTCTACTTGTTCCCTTTTTCTTCTTCATTCAAACTCCAGTCAGAGCCATTAGAGTAATAATTCTTTTTTCAGGAATCTTGCACATAATTGGGGGAGGATTAATTTTTGCGATTATAAAAAAACTTGCAGGAAAATGGTGGGGGCTTCTTGCAGCTTTTATCTGGTTATTCAGTAGTAATATTTTTAAAGTAGGAATCTCCGGTATGGAGAGTAGCATTTTGGGGGTGACATTTCTGTTTTTTGTACTACTGGCTCTTGAGACCATCGACAAAATAAATCGTTCTGAAATACTCTTATTATGGGGGTTTTGTTTAGGGTTAATTGCTCTCAGTCGAGTAGAAACTGCTTTTTTGGTCGTTCTTATTGGCATCTATCTATTCTTCGTTCTTAAAAAAGAGTTTAAACTCCCAGTAAAAACAATTCTAAAATCATTAGGATTTTTCCTTCTAGGCTTTTTCTCGCTTTTTGGACCTTATATTATCTGGAATTTAGTGTATTTCAAAACCCTAACTCCGGTCTCAGGACAAATAAAATTTTTCTACGCAATCGGCCCAGAAGGAGTAAGAAACCTTTTTACCATAAGCTTCCTTCAAAAAAGCTGGGTGAATTTAAAACTCTACACAAAATATGTATTTGATTTAGTTTTTGGTCCATTCTCTAAGTATATTGAAAAAACCCTTTTTGAAAGATTGAATATCGCCCTACCATACATCTATCTTAATGAACTTTTAGCTCTATCGATATTATTAGCAGCCATCGTCTCGGCTGCAAAAAAACAATATTTTAAAATAGCCTCTAAATATAGAGTCTTTCTTGGAGTTTTAGTAATTTTTGCCATTATCCATTTTATCGCCATAGCCACTTTGCTTTATAACCACATCCTTTATGCTATCTGGTATTTCCCTGTAGAATTCAGTGTTCTTATAGCAATTGCTGTCCTGACTTTAAAAAAGATCTATGTAGATTGGCTAATTCCGGCATTCGCTATTTCTGCAATTCCTAAAACTATTCTGGCCCTATTTGTTGGGTTTTTAGTTATTTTTCTAAATTATCAATTTTCATACACAAAAAATGAGACTCTACGACCAGCGGATCCCTACTTATCTGCCACAGTAAGATTCTACGAAGCAAGCCAATGGATTAATGCTAATTTACCTAAAGATACTCGCATTGGTGGATTTTCGGCAGGAATTCTTGGCTTCTTTTCAAACCCAACCGTAATCAATTTAGACGGATATATAAACAGCAAAGACTACTTTGAAAAACTCAAAAAGGGTCAATTTAAAGAGTACATAGAAGACGAGAAAATTGAATATATTGCTGATTATTTCACTTACAATCCTACAGAAAAGGGAATTAACTGGCATGGTCAATTGCCCCCACAGCAGTTAAAAATAATCCAAAATTGGAAGCTTCCAGACGATAAAGTCTATTACATTATAAAATACCAACAAGAATGATATGGGTGTTTATCCTTTTTAATTTGCTAATTTTTGGCTCTTGGTTTACGCTCATAAGATTATTCACTAAAAAGACCCTGCAGCTCGTCGACCAAATTTTGGCTGCGAATATAATAAGTATCGCTCAGATTGTGCTTATTGAATTGATCTTCGGGTATCTCAAAAAACTTGACTTGAATTATTTAGTTATTGCTCAATTAACAATCGTGGTTCTTATTTGGGCCAAAATCTTTCTTTCAGGAGCCGATATTAAAACCGCTTTTATCTTTCCAAAGATACAGCTGAACCTAAACTTCTTAGCGTTATTTCTGTTAATCCTTTTTATTTTTGAATTAGTTTGGCTATTGTTTTTAATCTGGTTAATGCCCCCAATAGAAGCAGATTCGCTCCTTTATCACCTACCGGCAGCAGCTCACTATCTTCAGGATCATAAAATTTATGAAATTGCCTCTCCTTTCAGGTTCTGGATTAACGGCTATCCAAAATATATAGAGCTTTTGGTTTTATGGTATATGCTTTGGCTTAAAAATAATATTTGGGTTGATGGCGTTCAACTTTATTTTGCAATAATCGGAATTCTCGCTATCTACTCCACTTGCAGAAAATTAAAAATAACCCCCCTAAATTCTCTCATCGGGGGATTTTTGTTCTTCCTCTCACCCGTAGTTATTACTCAAGCTAAAAGCAATTATGTAGATTTAGCGGTGGGGACATTAATTTTGCTCNTTTTTAATTTCTTAATCGATGACAAAAAAATCTCCTTAATATTAGCTGCTATTGGGGCGGGAATACTACTTGGCAGTAAGCCCTCAGGAATAATTTTTGCATTAATATTTATTTTGTTTATGCTAGGAAAAAATCTTTTAGGTTTCCCCTTAAAACCAGGAAATAATCTTTCAGCTACTATTAAAGACTGGTTTAAAAAAATCTTCATCTTCCTTGCAATATTATTGTTAGTAGGGGGATTCTGGTATGTTAAAAACCTTTATATCTATCATAATCCTATTTGGCCATATTCTCTTTCGCTAGGTAATATTAAAATTTTTCCCGGAGAGGTAGGTAAAGATTCCTTAGAAACAAATATTCCCTTGGAATATAGAAATCGGTCCACAATAAGAAATATCTTCACAACTTGGCAAGAAAAAACTGATTTCTACTGCTACGATTCAGGTAAGGGTGGTTTTGGCGCTGTTTGGTTTACTATAGGGATACCTGCTGTTCTACTTGGATTACTTTCATCAATTAAAAATAAAAATCCCCCATTGGCAAGTTTAATTATCTCTGGCGGTGTAGCCCTAATGTTTATCCCTCTACCATGGTGGCCACGGTTTTCATTATATGTTCTGGGAATAGGAGCAATTTGTATAGCATGGTGGTTAAATAGACTTCAAAAAAACTATTTTTTGTTCATAGAGATTATGATAGTAATAGGAATAATCTATAACACAATTGTTAGTTTTGACCATCTTTACTATACACCAAAGATAATTAAAAAGACCTTGTTTCTACCTCCAAAAGAACGGATATTCTCAGAAATTTTTAACACCGGCCACGCCTATACTTTCATCAATAAAAAAACTGCAAACAATCCTTCAAAAATTTTCTACGGCGCTGTAGATATGCCCTACCTTTTATGGGGCAATGATTTAAGAAATCGTCTTTATTATTTTGATCCCTCTGATGAAAAAATATGGCTTAAAAAGATTCTCTCTAATGAGATCAACTACCTTTTTATTCCTGATAACAGCCAAGAAAGTCTTCTAGCAAAAAAATATTTTGCCGATAAATTAATTTTTAAAGATGACAGATACGAAGTTTACCAAACAAGATAAAATACTCCAATTAGTTTTTGTTATCCTGGCCTGCATAATGGCTATTGTTTACATCACAACGCCACGTCAGGGCGTTTATTCACATTTAAACATCCTCTTTAAAGAGATAAAAACTGCGATTCTAAAATAAACAATGGTGCATACAAAGACAGAAGGTGCCTCTCAAAGTTTTAAAGAATGGCTTTATTTCTCTATTGCGGCCGGCTTGGGAATTTTTGTAAGGCTCCTCTGGATCTTTAAAATTCCTAATACTCCTACCTCGGATTTTGCTGTTTACCAGACGCTGGCTATCAGCATTGCTCAGAATCAAGGATACGCCTATCTAGGGCATCCTACTGCGCTTCGGCCTCCATTTTATCCGGCAGTTTTAGGCTTTGCTTATAAACTATTTGGCAGCACTGATATTTTATATGGCAAACTACTTAATGTTTTTCTCTCATTTTTTATTTGCCTGTTTATTTTTCTTATCTTTAAAAAAATTATTGTAAATAAAAATTTATTTTGGATTGCCTTTATTTCCTGTGTTTTTTTGCCAAACTATATTGCCTACTGCAATACCCTTGGTACAGAAATTTTATCTTTGTTTCTTCTGACGCTAGTTATCTTTATCCAGTTATATTTAAAAACCAACTGGACCAAATATCTCTTGATAGGAGTCTTTATCGGGATGTTTTCGCTTACAAAACCCTTCTTTGTTATCTATCCTCCTGTGGTCATTTTGATCGATTGGCTAAAAACCAAGAATCTTCAGAGGGCCTTTTCTAACTTCATTTTTCTAGCACTGGGAATGATTCTGATCATTACACNATGGATCTATAGAAATTATCAAAGGTTTGGAAAAATCATTCCTATATCCTGGAATAATGGCATTGCTTTATTTGTCAACAACAATGATGACAATCCTTATGGCGGCTGGATGCCTATTTCCGCTGTTAAAACCGATGAGCAATTTAAAGAAAAACTTGCCCAGCGTGGCTTTCAATATAAACAAGACCTCCAAAGTGAATCAGATGCCATATTAATAAACCCCAACCTTGAAGAGCTGTTTAGAGAAAAGGCGCTCTCTTGGATAGTCGGCCACCCTCTTCAGTTTATTTTGCTAGGGGCTTTGCGCATAAAAAATACTTTCTTTTTGGGCGCTTCGGATATAATCTCTTGGACAATGAACCCTATAAGCCAGAATTTAGAACCCAAACTCTTAAGACTCTTTAATATCTTTAAAAGTCTCGCAGACTTAATAATTTATACAACCAACATCTTTGCCTTTGTATTCTTAATTCTTAATCTCAAAAATCTTGGACGAGCACTATTTCTGCAAAAAACCCTGAGTTACCCAATAACACTCCCCTTGCTTAATTTACTCTTTCTTATTTTTGTTGTTTTTATTTTCGAGGGGCAGCCCAGATACGCCTTTCCGTTTCTATGGTTGAATATCCTAGCGGAATTATTTATAATCAATAATATAAGAACCAATAATCAAACTATTTAATACTCCAGGGAGATAACCATGAAAGACAAAATGACTTTTTTTATCACCGGTGGTTCGGGTTTTTTAGGAATTAATTTAATTAGGTTTTTACTTAAAAAGGGGCATTCGGTTGTAAGCTATGATATTGCGGATTTTGATTATCCAGAAAAAAAGAGGATAAAAAGCATAAAAGGCGATATTCGTGATAAAAAGAGTCTTCAAGCAGCAATGGGGGGTTGCGATATGGTTATCCACTGCGCTGCAGCCTTGCCGCTTTATTCTAGGCAGGATATTTTTTCTACCGAGGTAGACGGCACCAGAAATGTTTTAGCAGCAGCCCATAAACTCGGCATTGAGCGGGTTATTTTTATTTCTTCAACCGCAGTCTATGGAGTTCCTGATCACCATCCTTTATACGAAACCGATCGTTTAATTGGGGTAGGTCCCTATGGAGAAGCAAAAATTTTAGCTGAAAAAGAGTGCGAAAAATTCCGCAAAAAGGGGATGTGCATTCCCATCATTAGGCCCAAATCTTTTATAGGACCAGAACGCCTCGGGGTTTTTGCGCTGTTTTATGATTGGGCCAAAGACGGCAAAAACTTTCCTCTTTTAGGCAATGGTAAAAATCGCTATCAGCTTTTAGACGTTGAAGATCTTTGTGAAGCCATCTGGCTTTGTGTTATTGGAGACAAAAATAAGGTCAACGATGTCTTTAATATCGGCGCCAAGGAATTTACCACTATGAAAGAAGATTACCAGGCCGTTTTAGACTATGCAGGCTTCGGTAAAAGAATCATTACTTTCCCCGCCGGACCGGCAATTTTTATTCTGAAAATTTTAGAGAAACTAAAATTGTCACCACTTTATCAGTGGGTCTACGAAACCGCCTCCAAGGATTCTTTTGTCTCTATTGAAAAAGCAGAAAAAGTTTTAGGGTTTAAACCTAAATATTCCAATAAAGAAGCGCTGATTAGAAACTATAAATGGTATCTTGACAATCTGGATAAGTTTCAGAACAAAACCGGCATCTCCCATAGGGTGCCCTGGAATCAGGGAATATTAAAACTGCTAAAATTTTTCTTTTAGGCGACTTTTTAATTTGGTCAATAATGTCACTAGGTGAACCAAGATATTGGCTTTGTGGGTATGAAATTTGGCCTTCTTTAATTTGCAAAGAAAGTCCTCTGGGCCCTCAAAGTCATCTATCTCAAAATAATTAGGTCCAATCTCCCAAGGTGTGTGAGCATCAGCGCCCACAATAAGAAGTTTGCCCTTTTTTAAAGCAAACTCTTTGGCTTTTTGATTATCCTCAAGAAAGACGGTTCTGCCATTAAACACTTCTATAACATCGATTTGCTCTATATATTTCTCAATAAACTCTTTTTTAAGAACCTTCTTGCGAAGACGATCAAAAGGATGGGGCAAACAGACTAGGCCTCCCTGCTCTTTTATCTTTCTGATCGTTTCGGCTAACGGCAAACCTTTGGCAATCTCTTCTTTAAGAAAAAGACCAATAATTTCACCTTCTTTTGTAACAATCTCTTCGCCCATGACTATTTTAAAAGGAGCAACTCTGGCTAATTTTTTGGCACCGATTATGGTGTTGTGATCAGTAACCATAAGACATCCAAACCCCTTGCTGCTAGCAATCTTGAGCAACCTCTTAATGGTTAAACTAGCATCTTGTGAATATTCAGTATGAAGATGAAAAATAACTTTCATTTTAAGCTTTCTTTAACTTCCTTTGAACTACAATTAAGGCAATAATTCCTATAAGCACAGCAAACCACAAGGTGCAGGCTCGAATAATAAGAGTAGCTGCTGTAGCCTGAGTTTTACTCAAAGACATTAGAATCAAAAGCCCTGCCATGGAAGACTCTTGGATCCCCAGTCCTCCGGGTATCATAGAGACAGCGCCTAAAATGGTAGAGAAAGAATAGATAAAAAAAGCCGCAAGTAAAGAAATGTTTTTAAGACTTAGCCCCAAAGCTACCAACCAAAAACCCAAACATTCCGCAGACCAAGCAAATAGACCTAGAAAAACAGAGATAAGAACTATTTTAGGGGTGGTCATTTTTCTTGCGCTCTGCCACAACGTTTCAAGACGAGGTGCCCATCCCCTAAGCAGACGAAATCTGGAAAGCGTCTTGAGAAAAAGAGAGGCAAACTTCTGGGAAGAAAGAATAAAGAGGAGTAGTGCTAGAAAGATGGCTATAAAAACAAAAAACCAGAGACCATAACGAAAAATGAACACCCCCACCGCTCCCAAAAACAGAAAACTAATAAAATCTGTCAGGCGGTCAACAATCACTATAGGCGCTGTCTTGGACAGAGGAATAGCAAATTTGACTTTTAGAAGATAAGACTTATAAACCTCTCCCAGCTTTGCCGGTGTTACAGAGAAGGCTAGGCCGCTTAAAAAAATCAGCAAACTCTGCTTCCTCTCCACTTTAAGCGAAAGAGATTGAAGATAAAGTTGCCATTTCAGAAAGCGAATTAAATAATTAAAAAGCGAAAGCAACAACACCGGAAAAAAATAGACAAATTGAAAATGACCAAGAAATCGCAACACTTCTGGTAGATCACTCCAAAGCAAAAACCCCAAAAGAAAAACCAAACCCACAATCACTGTAATCTGCACCCTATTTGCCTTCAGTTGCTTTAACATTTTTTTATTTCCTTAAACTGTTTGTAAGCAATTTTTTATTTATTTTAAGAGAAATCCTCAAACCTGCAAATTAACTCCTTACTTTCCTCCAAAAAGAGAGCTGTAACAACCATATCTCGCGCCTTTTCATTTGGGTATAAGATAAAGAATCGCTAAAATCGTCAACACCCAAAAGAGAATATCCAAAACCAACGCCTTATCAGTAAGTAACGCCTCTGTTGGACTACCGCCTTCTTTTCGTTTATAGACTAAATATAAGTAGCGAAAGATGCCATATAAAACAAAGGGGATTGTATAAAACATCTTATCAGTGCCAAAATGCTTTATGGTCTCGGGCGAGACGGTGTAGAGCGCGTAAGAAATAACCGCAGAAGCAGTGGTTACCGAAATCATTTGGTCGATAAAGTCTAAACCATAGTCAGAAAGACTGACCCGATGCAAAGAATGATTATCGCCAAGAACCATAAGCTCATGCCTTCTTTTAGAAAAACCCAAAAATAAAGCTAGAAAGAAAGTGCAAATAAGAATCCAGTGAGATAAAGAGACTGAGATAACCAACGCACCCGCTATTACTCTTAAGACAAAACCGATGGCAATGATAAATATGTCCAAAATTGCCACTTTTTTAAGGATGAAAGAATAAAGGACAAAAAGAAGAAAATAGATTGCAAAAAGTAAACCTAAATTAGAACCCAACAGAAGGGAAAGACTAATAGAACTCAACGCCAGGAGAATTGCCGCGGCTATTGCTAAAGAGGGTTTTAGCTTGCCGGAGGGTAGGGGTCTTTTTTTCTTCTCGGGATGAACCTTGTCTTGCTTTAAATCCGCAAGGTCATTAATCAGGTAAATACTGCTGGTCAAAGCGCAAAAAAGTAAGAAAGTTTGCAAAGTCTTTAGAAAAAGGGGAAGGTTTAATAAGTTGGCTGAAAAGATGAGGGCAGCAAAAATAAAGAGGTTCTTAATCCACTGTTTTGGTCGAAAAGAAATAAGTAAAAACTTCAACTGCTTTAGCATCTTAACCTTTGAGCACTATCTCTAAAATTCTCTCGGCGCTTTTACCATCTCCGAAAGGATTTGGCCAATTCGGCTTTCTGGCAAGCATTTCTTTGACAGAAGAAAGAATCTTTGTGGGCGAGGTTCCTGCCAGGATATTTGCCTCTACCTCCAATGACTCCGGCCTCTCGGTATTCTCTCTAATGGTCACGCAAGGGGTTTTTAAAATACAGGCCTCTTCTTGAACGCCCCCGGAATCGGTAAGGCAAAGCGAGGCTGATTTCTCTAGAGAGAGAAAATCAAGATAGCTTATTGGCTCTAGACCAATAACTCCTTCTGGTAGTTTTAATTGAAAAGTATCCAGTTGTTTTTGGGTACGAGGATGAATAGGAAAGACTATCTTCTGCTGAAGCTCTTTATAGATAAGCTCTAAACCTTTTAAGATGCCAGCAAAAACTTTTCGATTGTCGACATTGCTAGGTCTGTGTAAAGTCAATAAAAAATACTTTCTGGTTTGTAGTTTAAGCTTTTTAAAAATTTGACTTTTTCTTTGAGCAATGTCTAAATTCTGAAAAACAGCATCTACTATCGTATTGCCTGTAAGAAAGATTTTACTCTTTTCAATCCCCTCTTTCTTTAGGATGCTTGCTGCTTTTTGGGTAGGAGCAAAAAGATAATCAGAGAGATGATCAGCAATGATTCTATTTATCTCCTCGGGCATTGTTCGATCATAGCTTCTCAAGCCCGCCTCCACGTGTCCTACCTTAACGCCCATTTTAGCAGCGGCTAATGCACCAGCAAGTACAGAGTTGGTATCACCCTGAACCAGTACCACTTCTGGCTTCTCCTTCGCCAATATCTCCTCAATCCCTATAAGCATTTTACCTACCTGTTCTCCCTGCTTACCCGAACGTACACCAAGATTATACTTAGGCTGCGGAAGCTCCAAATCTTTAAAAAAGATGCTATCCATATAGTCTGTATAATGCTGCGCTGTGTGCAGAATAAAAAAATCCAGCTTTCTTCTCTGACATTCTCTAATAAGCGGCGAGAGTTTAATAATCTCTGGCCTTGTCCCTAAAACAATGGCGATTTTCATATTTTTTCCATTTTAGCACATCTTAAAAGAACTGTCTCCAGGGCCTTTCCAAATAACTCCCAATCATATCGGGAGAGCAAAGAGGCTTTAGATTGAGAAAGAGCTAGATAGTCACCATAATTCTTAAATACTGCCTCTAAGCACCTTTGCCAATCCTTACTGGTTTGGGCATAGAGAGCACCTTCCCCAAGAATTCTTCTTACCTCCGGCAGGGGGGTGCTGATAATTGGCAGCCCAGCTGCCAGATATTCTAGCAGCTTTAGCGGAAAAGCCCCTCTGGTAATTTCGTTATCTTTAAAGGGCAGAACCCCTACATCTACCCTAGAAAGAAATAAAGGAATTTGCTCGTAAGGCAAGAAGCCTAAAAACTTTACCTTCTCACTTATTCCTATTTTCTTAGCAGTCTCTGAGATTCTTTGAAAATCGCCTTCTTTACCGGCTATTTCAAGCAAAAAATTATACTTATAAGAAAGTCTCTTTATTGCCAAAAACAAGGGCTCAAAATCTACCCACTCCCTTAAGACGCCGGTATAGCCAAGCCTTATTTCCCCTTTTCCTCTTGCTCTTTTGGAGTTTATTTTTTTAAATAGGTCAAGATTGATGCCATTTGGAATAATAGAGGATTTTTCCACAGGGGCCTTAAACTCTTTTTGAAGAGTTTGGCAGGTTAAGGTAACCCAGCAGGCTAATTCAATATTCTTTTTTACCAAAAAGCGACTCAGTCTTTTGGCTAAGGGTCTTAAAACATTCGGCATCTGTGGCGAATGATAAGCCATTGCCGGCAGGTTATCGGCAAGATCATAGACTGTTTTTATTCCGATTTTTTTAAGATGGCAAGCAACCAGATAACCAAGCATCAAGCTATTGTAATTAAAATGCAAATCAAACTCTTTTGCGTTGATTCTTTTTAACAACCTCCCGATAACCAGAAAAGAGAAAAATTCTTGCCAAACAGGATTCATTTCCCAATTAAAGGGGTGATAAATAAGAATTTTTGAGAGGACCGAAGAGAGGAAACCTTGGTTATTTTGAACCTGTTTTTCCTTCCAAATATCTTTAATACTGATGACTGTTAGCTTGTGCTTAGCGGATAGGTGTTTCACAAAAAAATGCAGCCGGCTGGGCGCCGATTTTTCTAAATCAATCGCCGAGGTGATTAAAATTTTCATCAAGAAAGTAGGATAAGCTTAAAATTTTGAAACCTTGTAGGTTACTAAATGGTGGCCGCATCTGGATTCGAACCAGAGGCCTCTTCGATGTGAACGAAGCGCTCTAACCAGCTGAGCTATGCGGCCAAAAGTAGCTCTCTCTTACAGGACTCAAAAGTAAGACTCCTAAACCCTTCCGAACTAAGAACCTCGCGTTCGCTAATCTCCCTGCCTAAACCCAGAGAAAAGAGCTGTTTCCTGGCGCTCCCGGCAGGACTCGAACCTGCAAGACTGGCTCCGAAGGCCAGCGGTTTATCCATTAGCCTACAGGAGCAACATCAGAAATTATCCCTCTTTCTCAGGAAGATTTCTCTCAAGAAATAAGTCTGCCTGGCTCTTGAAGAAATGGGGTGGTTGGTGGGATTCGAACCCACGATCTCCTGAGCCACAATCAGGTGCTTTAACCAGCTAAGCTACAACCACCGTCTTCTCTCTTAGATTTTAACAAAATTAAGCGTTTTCCACAAGCAAATAAAAGCAGCAATTATCCACCCCTTGTTTCTAACCGTTCTGTCAGTCTAATAAAATGACCCAAGAAAGCCGTGGACCTCTTTAAATCAGTTGTTTATTTCTAATGCTCCTGATTCCAAAAAGCCGAAATATCCCCTTTGGCAAAAGTAACGATGGGAAAAGATCAGACTCTTGACAAAAATGTAAAGAAAACTTTACAATTCCTTATAGGAATGGACCACAAACCCAAAATCCGCCTCAAGTCTTTGCGCCAACAGGCCGCTTTGACCCAAGAGGCTCTAGCTAAAAAGCTCTCTGTCTCAAGGCAATCCATTATCGCCATCGAGTCCGGAGAGTGCTATCCCTCCCTACCACTCACCTTGGAGCTTGCTCGCTTTTTTAACATCAACATCGAAGATTTATTTGACTGGCCAGGGTCGCAGCCAGTCTCCTCAAAAAAATTAATATCAAAGAAAGGAGGTCAAATGTCATCAATTATTCCTTGGTCACCATTACAAGAGATGCGGGAGGCTATTGATAGATTGATGGATGAAACCTCCCTGCTTGTACCCAGCCGCTCAACTTTTCCGGCTCTCAATGTCCACCAGACAGACAAAGAGGTGGTAGTTGAAGCGCATGTTCCTGGTTATAAAGAGGATGAGCTAGAGGTGGAAATCGGAGACGGCGTTCTCACCCTCTCCGGCAAAACCGAAGAGGAGAAGGAAGAGAAAGATAAACAGTATTTGCACCGCGAATGGAGCTCAGAAAGTTTCACTAGAAGTATCACTCTGCCTGAGAATGTTGATGAGAATAAGGTGGAAGCAGGACTGAAAGATGGGGTTCTAACCATTACTCTGCAAAAGCTTAAGGCCGAAAAACCAAAAGTAAAGAAGATAAGGGTAGGTAGAAAGTGAACTTTGGCAGACTAACACTCAAAACCCAAGAGGCGCTGGCGCGTGCCCAGGGCTATGCTAGTGAAAGACACCAGCAGCAAATTGATGTGCCCCATGTTTTCCTGGCGCTCTTAGAACAAGAGGGCGGTATTGTTGTTCCCATCCTTACGAAACTGGACGTAAACATCGCTGAACTAAAGACAAAAACCAAAATCATCATCAATTCTCTACCCCAAATTCTGATCGCCTCTGCCCTCGGCCAAATCTATGTTACTTCAGCCCTAAACCAGGTCCTGGCACGCGCCAGCCAGGAAGCAGATAGATTGAAAGATGAATTTATTTCTACCGAGCATCTACTACTGGCAATGACAGAGGTAAGAAGTTCAATAAAGGACCTCTTAGAAACTGTGATGGTAAAATACGAAGATGTTCTTAGGGTCTTAAAAGAGGTAAGGGGCGCAGAGAGAGTGGTAGACCAGGATCCTGAATCTAAATATCAGGCACTGGAAAAATACACGCTCAATCTAACTAAGAAGGCCTACGAAGGTGGTCTGGATCCTGTTATCGGTAGAGACAAAGAGATAAGAAGAGTTATCCAGATCCTAAGTAGACGAACGAAAAACAATCCGGTACTTATCGGTGAACCAGGTGTAGGCAAAACGGCAATCGTTGAGGGTCTTGCTCAAAGAATCGTTAAAGGCGACGTACCAGAACTTCTAAAAAATAAGGAGGTTTTGGCGCTAGACTTGGGTTCAATCATTGCTGGTTCGCGCTTTAGGGGTGAATTTGAAGAGCGACTACGGGCGGTAATAAAAGAGATTGAAGCCTCACAGGGAAAATACATCCTTTTTATTGATGAGCTACATACAGTAGTAGGCGCTGGCGCCACCGAGGGCGCGATGGATGCCTCTAATATGCTCAAACCAGCGCTTGCCCGCGGTACTCTAAGAACCATCGGCGCCACCACCCTGAAAGAATACCAACGCTACATTGAAAAGGATGCCGCCTTTGAAAGACGTTTCCAACCGGTACTGGTGGCAGAACCCAGCATTGAAGATTCCATTGCTATCCTGCGTGGTATCAAAGAAAAATATGAACTACATCACGGTGTACGCATACTTGATGAAGCAATTGTGGCAGCGGTCAAACTCTCGGCGCGTTATATCAGCGACCGTTTTCTACCCGACAAAGCCATAGATCTGATTGATGAAGCCACCTCCAGCATTCGCCTAGACATCGACTCAATGCCCTCAGAGCTTGACATCCTCAAAAGGAAGATTACCCAATTAGAGATCGAGAAAGAAGCTGTCAAAAAAGAGAATGCCGAAAGAAAAAAAGAGATTGAAGAGGAGTTAAAACGGCTCAATAAGGTTTTCCAAGACTTAAAAGAGAGGTGGCAAAAAGAAAAAGAGGTCATCAGTCAAATTCGCAGCCTGAAAGAGAAAATTGAGACTCTTCATAAAGAAGAGGAATTAAAAGAGAGAGATGGTGATTTGGAAAGGGTGGCTCAAATCCGCTACGCGGAAATTCCTGCTTTAGAAAAAGAGATCAGCAAGAAAGAAAGCCTGTTAAATCAGATAGATAAAAATCAGCGCCTGCTTAAAGAAGAGGTAACCAGTGAAGATATTGCCAAAGTAGTCTCCCAGTGGACCGGTATACCTGTGAGCAAGATGCTCGCCAGCGAAAAAGAAAAACTGGTTCACCTGGAGGAGGAGCTGAAGAAGAGAATTGTGGGACAGGATGCTGCCCTTCTGGCTATCGCTAACGCTATTCGGCGTAACCGCGCCGGCATCTCTGACCCTCATCGTCCAATCGGCAGTTTTATTTTTATGGGGCCTACCGGTGTAGGTAAAACCGAAACCGCCAAGGCTTTAGCTGAGACTCTTTTTAATGATCGCCAAGGGCTGGTAGTCTTAGATATGTCTGAATATATGGAACGCCATACAGTAGCCAAAATGATTGGTGCACCGCCCGGCTATGTGGGTTACGAAGAGGGTGGGCAGCTGACGGAGATTATTCGCCGTAAGCCCTACTCGGTGGTTCTTTTTGATGAGATTGAAAAAGCTCATCCAGAGGTCTTTAATATCCTTCTGCAGATTCTCGATGCCGGCAGACTCACTGATGCCAAAGGCAAAAACGTGGATTTTAGAAATACAGTGATTATTATGACCTCCAATATCGGCAGCGAAATCATTGAAAGTTATAGTCGCTCTGCAACAGGAAAAATCGGTTATGTTAGCGAAACCAGCAAAAAAAGCGAAGAGGTTGAAATGCGAGAAAGGGTACTTAAAGAGCTTAAGAACTATTTTAAGCCCGAGTTCCTCAACCGCGTAGATGAAATCATTATCTTTAAAGCCCTCTCTCGCCAGGCGATTAAAGAGATTGTGGAGATTCANCTGAGACTCATTCAAGAAAGATTAATTGAACAGGGAATAGCTCTGGTTGCCGATGAAAAAGCCAAAGAATTACTCGCAAAAGAAGGGTACGATCCGGCTTTTGGCGCCAGGCCCTTAAGGCGCGCTATCCAAACACACCTTTTAGATCCACTCTCTTTGAAACTGCTCTCTGGGGAGATTACAGAAGGGGATAAGGTTTTAGCAAGCGCTAAAGACAGGAAGATTATCCTAAAAATAATCTCTCAAAAAACAAAATCAGAGCGGTCTTAAAGCAATAACTTAAAACAACAACCTACTTAGAGATTACTGTTTTCCTTCAGCCAAAGACAGATTATCTCTGACAACCCTGTATTAACCTCGGCATCTCTAGAAACATCCACGCGAAAATAGCGAGATACCCCCTTTAAAAAATAAAAAGAAAAAAGGGGATTTCTGCTTGCTAGCTGGCGCACTATTCTTTCAGAAGAGAGCGGGTCCTTTTTGCTGGTGATAAACAAGGTGGGTAGAGAGAGCTTTAGAAAAGGCTCAATATCTCTTCTCTTACCGTCAGGACTGACAAGGGGATAGCTAAGTAAAATCAAAAACTCAAAACCAAAAAGGTAGACGGGATGATGCAAAAGCAGTCTGCCGACAGAACCAAAGCCCAAAAAACCAGCCGGCTTTATGCCTCGCATCCTTAAAAACTGCTTAGCCTCTTTGAGATTCAAAAGCTCCTCTCTGCGCTCCTCCTCCATCTCTAATATCAAAGCAGAAAGCTGATGCTCTAAAAAAGCCTCGGCGAGCTCTTCTAATAACTCTTCTACCTTTTTAAAGGCCTCCCCATAGAGAAGAACGGCTTTTGAAGAATTTTTGCAATAATAAAACTTTCCCCTCATTTGTTGACTGGTTTTAATATATAACCTTAAACATCGAAAGAAAATGTCATAAACAACTTTTTGTCTTGTATTATATTAAGAATAGCATTTTCAGCTATTTTATTTTTCTAGATATTATGCCCAAACCAGAGGAAGAACCAAAAACTCGCCTTAGTAAACAATCAGGGCTAGAAGAGAAAGAGTCTGGGTAAAAAAATCTGATCAGTTCTCTTTCTTCAGAAAAACACCTGCCGCTTTTTTATCTTGAAGAAAAAGGTAGTTTGCCGGCTACCTACTGATTAGAAAATCTTAAGAAAAACCAAGAAGCAAGAAGGCTGCGGTCAGGAAAAAAGACTAGAGACATAATAGAAAGAGAGATAACCCGAATTTTTAGGAAAAAGTAAGAATCTTTAAAAAAACACCAACTCTTCCTTATAAGAAGAGTTGGTGTTTAGCTTAAACTGCTTCTAATTTTTTATAACTCCTGGGGGCTACCCAGATAAAACTGGCTACTTCTTACTGGCGGCAAGGTGAGAGTCTTTGCGCTTTCCATGGTTGCCACCTCACCATCTTTATTAATCTGTTCTAAAATGCCCTCCTTCTTTTTTAACCCCTCGCCCAAAACCGTAGGACTACCAATAGCCTCTATCTTTACCTGATCACCAAAATATGCGCCATCCAACGGTGTACGAATAGCGATGCGTTCGCCATTAATACTAATTGCCTCCGCACCCAATCCTCGCAAAAGATTCACCAAATCCACTAGCTCCGAGGTGGCAAGACGCCTTTTGATGTTTATCACTACTCCCGGCCCTGAGACTTTACTTACGCCGCTAAAGATTTGATACTCTTTGATAGTCTCTTTGATAGTAGTCTCTGCATCAGAAGATGAGGAGACCGCCTCTTTTAGCTTATCGCGAGTCTCTTCTAGGACTGCTACCTGTTTCCTCAGTTCGGCGCTCTCTGCCACCTCTCTACTGACAATCAATGCCAGAACCTCACCCTGTTCTCTGTAATTAATAGCTGACTGCAGAGAGCGATAGTGCAAAATCGCCAAAAAACCAAGCAAGGCGCTACAGAAAAAGATTGCGGAAATTCTTAAGGGAAATAAACTTTTTAAAATCTTCATTGCTCAAATTTTACAAATTGTGATTTTAAAACTCCGCTATAAGCAGGTACAATGAGATTCCGTTGCTCTTCCACCTTAAATGTGAACTGATAGGTCTCTGCCCGCCGATGCAGGTCCTTTAGATAATTAGGATTAACCAGATAGCCATGCAACTTACTGGGATTACCAATGGCTTTTATGTGAAAAGGTGGCAGAAGACGAATATCATTGACAAAAACAACATCGCTTACGGCATCAATGGAGGAAGTAGCTACTAAACGCTCATCGCCAACCGAAATGGCTTCGGCGCCAGCCAACCAGAGTAGATTGACCACATCCCTGATATCCGCGGCAGTAATCACCTTTTCCGAAGAGTTAGCCGAAGGAGCATCGCTAAGAATAACCTCAACGCCCGGACCACTGAGCGCTGTTAAGCCAGCCTGAGATTTTGCCTGTTCAAGCTCGTTGATTAAACTTTTGGAAACCTTCTCCGAGGATTTGATAGCCGCCTCAGCCTGATTAATCTCTGAGCGTAATTCCGCAATCTCTTTCCTTAGGTCTTCAATCTCTTGGCTAAGACTTTGGGAGGCTTCTTTTAGAGAGGTATAGGGCAGAAAGGGATTGGTAACTCTTGTAGGCACTGCTTTTATCTGAATAGCAAAGTAAACACCTACCAATAGGCCAACCAGAAAAAGCACAAAAGAAACCTTCAAATGAACGTGTGGTCTCATCAAAAAAAACTATAGCATTTTCTTTTAGTTTAGAAAAAGAGAAACAGAAGAATAATTTAAGAGAAAAAGGGACGCTAAAGAGGGAAGCATCCCTTAATAAAGATAAAAAATCTACTCCCTCTTGTTTGGTGGGCGAGAGAGGACTTGAACCTCCACGGCCTTTAGGGCCACAGCGTCCTGAACGCTGCGCGTCTACCATTCCGCCACTCGCCCTTTAAGACTTCCGATTAAGAGAGACTCCACCTTTACTGCAAATTTTGAGGAGCTTTTTTTCTGAAATAGGTGGGGGTGTTTTATTCATCCATCTTAGAGGCATAAAATTAGTCTCTTTGAGTTAGCTTTTTGAGTTTTAGCTAATGAAGATATTGCCACCCCCACCAATTGTCTAACTTTGATCGAATAGAGAGAGGGTCTCACGATAGGCCCTAAAAAGCTTTTTGGAATCCAACCAACTAGGATTATGCATTATCTTGTCATTTATCTCCAAAAACATACCTAAAGCCACAATCTCGTCTTTAATTTTAATAAGCTCATCGCGGCTTTGGGCAGAATAGATTTTGTCTTTAAAGAGAGCAACAGTCTTCATACAGTGTTCCCGGTAGGTTCTTACAATCCGAGAGAGCGCGCCTCGTTTGCGCACAAGAAGCTTTGAGGTGGGATTAAGGGTATATATAAATTCGCTAGCTTTTTCATCCAGCTCATTTCTCCACCTTAAATCCCATATATCAAAATCCCAACGCTTAAGCGTACCTTCAGCAATCCTCTGTAAAATCTCGTGTACCACCAGAAAGGTACAGATCCCCAGGTATTTTCGAGGCCCAAAGAGCAAAAAATTTAGCTGGTCAATACTCAGTACACCTGCATCCGCAAGCCGAGCAAAACAGAGATTGATCTCTCTCTCCAAGATAACTTCTTTAGAGGACTCTATCTTTTCCTTTTGCTCCATTTATTTTTACCTCCCTAAGTATTTTCAGGTACATTTCCTTTATAATAATTATTAGCATTTCTTCATAACTTCTGCCAATATCCCCCACTGATCCTAAAGTCTTTTGAGAAGCTTTAGCAAAAAATTTTAAATAAAAATTTTCAAAAAATCAAATTATATGAAGTATCATACAATTTATATGAAGCTTCATATAAATTGTATGAAATATCATATAGTTTGTAATCAGAATAATCAGTATAAGAGCATCATAAAACTACCCTGAAAATTTACAAATCTAAAACCCTGAAGCATTGAATAAATAACGTTTTTTAATTTTAAGAAGACCTCTCTGGCTTATAAAAGTTGTAAAAAAATTCTCTTTTGTTGCCTCTTTATAAGCAGCATATATTTTTATCTCCAGAATCCTTTCAGCAAATTATCTATTATTCCTACCAAAATACCGAGGTGGTATAAAGTAAAACTTTACTAACTAATTGATAAAAAACCTGTTTAGAAAAATCCTGATGGGCTGTTATCACAAATCTAGCCCCATCTTTTGACTCATTAACAAAAAACCAACCCTGCCAAAAAATTGACAAAAGAACCATAAAAAAATATTCTATAAAGAGATGGCAAAGAAATTTCTAAAAATTGGTTTCATTTTTTTAAGCATGCTTTTAGTACCCATCTTCGTCTTTGCCGAAACACGCTACTCCCAAGAGGAAATCTCACTCCCCGAAGAAGAGAGTTTTAAAAATCTTTATGTTTTTTCGGCAAAGAATATTAACCTTACCAGCACAATCAACGGTGATCTCTGGGCCTCCTCCAGAGATCTTTTGGTTGATGGCCCCATAATGGGCAGCTTAACCAGTATCATGCTAGACAAAATTGTGATCAATAAGCCTATTGGCAATTCCTTAAGAGGCTATGGTAAAAATGTCTCTATCTACGAAACAATAACAGGTGACATCGTAATCGCTGGCGAGACTCTCTTTCTTGACAAAACCAGTAAACTAGGTGGTGATCTTTACTTTTGGGGCAAAAACTTAAATATCGATGGCAAAGTTGATGGCAAGGTTGTTGCAAGAGCTGAAGAAGTAGAAATTAGCGGACAGCTTGCTAAAGATGTGCGACTCTATGAAACCAGTAAAATTCTGATTACCCCCCAAGCAAAAATTGCCGGCAAGTTAACCTATTTTGCCGAAAAGCCCCTCATCAATGAAAATTTAGATAATGTTGGTAAAATCGAGTACATAGCCCAGAAAAATGGTGAGGCGCTAACAAAACTCCTGGCTGTATTTAAAATAAATTTGAAAGGCATCGGAGGAATATTCTACGCGGTTACCTTCATCGCTCAATTCCTACTTGCCCTCTTCTTCTATCTGGTACTACCTAAATTTTGTACTGAGGTGATAAAAAAGAGCTTTCAAAATCCTTTCAATTATCTACTGAAGGGGATATTGGTAATAATTTTTGCACCACTTGCTATTCTCTTTGCAATGACAACGATTTTAGGTTATTCTCTGGCAATCTTTGGGCTTCTCTTTTATCTATTGTTGCTGGCTACCACATCCGCTTTCACGCCGATGATTTTGGGAAGTATTTTCAGAAGATGGGTTTTAAAAGATAAAAGGTTCGGTTTCTTCACAGTAGCAATAGGAATGATTCTACTGATCGCCCTCCTTCTTATTCCCTATCTTGGTCCCCTTCTGCATCTTTTCTTAATCTCTCTAGCCTTCGCTAGCATACTCTCTTCGCTCAAAGAGAGCTTCGCAAACTATCCTCTAAAAGATTAAACTTATGAAAAAAGGTTTTTGCATCGAAAATAAAAAAGCAACTTTTTTGTTTGAGGTTCTGGAAAAGCTTGAGGCAGGTCTGCAATTAACCGGCGAAGAGATAAAAGCGATAAGAGCAGGCAAGGCACAGATTACTGGCGCCTATGTAAAAATCATCAACAATGAGGCCCATCTGTTAGGCGCCCATTTCAATCTGGGAGAAGAGGCGAGCAGTCGCTCAATAAAACTCCTTTTGCATAAAAAAGAGATCGGACGGCTTTTAGGTCTTCTCAGTAAAAAGGGCTATAGTGCCTTTCCGCTCAAAATCTTTGAAAAAAGAGGTTTGGCAAAGCTACTTGTGGGTATTGGCAAAGGTAAAAAGCTATACCAGAAAAAGGAAACACTAAAAAAACGCGACCTTCTGCGCGAAGAGCAACAGGCGCTGAAATCCTTTCGCTAAAACTGCCAAAGGATGCTGCCAAAACCTAAAAGAGACTCTCAACCCTAGCAGGAAAAAAGCCGGGTAGTAGAGAAGAGATCGCCCTAGCCTCAAAAGAGCCCTAAAAAGAGAACTGCCCAAAAGGCTTTTTTAAAAAAGCCTTCCTGATAAAATCATTTTGCCATCTTTAACTGAATAAGTTAGAATAAAGCTGATGCTAAAAATCTCTCTCCACAACTTAGAGGCCAGAAAAGAGCCTAAGGTCTTTTTAGCAGCAAAGACTATTTTAGAAAAACGCTTGGGGCAAGAAAGCGCCGATTGGCATTTTTTAAAGCTTGCCACAGAAAACCCTGCCTCTTCCTTTTTGTCACTGCTACCCCATATCTCTCAATACTCAAATGGACTGGTGATTGGCATCGGTGGCTCTGATTTGGGAACAAGGGCTATCTACAGCGCTCTTACCCTCCAAAAGCCTCCCCAACGACCCCTCTATTTTGCTGGCGATAGCCTCATCCCCCAAGAGCTTCTTAAAGACCTAAAAAAGTTTAACGAAAAAGACACCCTGCCAATCATCGTCTCAAAGTCCGGTACTACCCTAGAGACACTGACGGCTTTTAACTTCTTGTGGCAACGCTACCCTCTCAAAAAAGCGGTTGTCATCACTGATAAAGAGAGCCCCCTCTGGCAACTGGCTCTCAAAAAAGGCTTCTTCACCTTGCAATTTCCTAAAAATGTGGGTGGCCGCTATAGTGTTCTCTCGACGAGTGCGCTCTTCGCAATCGCCTTTGCGGGCTATAAGATAGAAGCTATTTTAAACGGCGCCCAGAAAGCTCTCTCTCACCTCAGAGAAGCACTTAAAGAAGAAGCATCCCTCTGGCAAGAACCTGCTTGCTTGCTTGCCGTCTCACACTTTCTAGCCCTTAACCAGCACCGGCAAAACATAGCCGTACTTGCTCTTTACGGCAATGCTCTCGAGCCGCTGGGCAACTGGTGGCGTCAGCTCTGGGCTGAAAGCCTTGGAAAAAATGGCCGGGGGCAAACGCCAATAGTGGCGGTGATGCCCAGAGACCAGCATTCACAACTGCAGCTTTATCTAGATGGTCCTGCTGACAAAATCTATACCTTTCTGAGAGTAAATCACTATCAAGATGAAACCCTAAATGAGCTTCAACCGTTACCTTCGCCATTAAAGAGAAAAAGCCTTACCGGCATCTTGGACGCACTTTTTCTGGGAACCACAGGCGCTCTTTTCAAAAAAGGCCGACCGCTCTTAATTCTTGAGACCGAGGAACTCAACCAAGAATTCTTAGGGGAATTCTTCCTTAGCTACGAAATCGCCTGTGCTCTCTTAGGCGAGCTTCTTAAAATCAATCCCTTCTCTCAAGAGGCGGTGGAGGCAGGCAAAAAAATCAGCAGAAGCCTTTTATTCAAATAGATGGATACCTTTGCACCACCCCAAATTCCCAAAGAATCAGGTCCCAAAGTCAAAATTTCACCCCTAACCCTTGTCATCATTCTTCTTATCTTCCTGTTAGGAGGCGGGGGCAGCTGGGCTTATATTCTAAAGATAAACAAAACCCACCAGCAAGCACCTTCGCGGGTACAAGAAATTTCAATTGCCCACATCAGGAAGATTGAAGGCACGGTCTTTATCTCTTACAAAGGCGAAAGCTACCGCGAGGCCAAAGAGGGTGACGCGGTCTTCTCTAAGACGCGCCTCAAAACTCTGCCGGGCGCGCGAGCAATCATTCTCTTTGATACCGGCGATATCTTAAGGATTGATGGCGATTCAGAAATCGAGATTAGCGAGGTAACCTCCTCCGTCACCGTAATTGAAAACTATGGCGGACAGATTTATATAAGAATGGCTAAAGACAGCCAGCGTCAGTTTAAAATTAACAGTAGAGAAAGCTCAGCTTTAACTTTAGGCAAATCAACCTTTGATATCTATTATCACAAAGATGCGGCTCTTGTAGACTACTATGTCTTTGAAGGCAGACTAACTTTAAACGATGGACAGGAGGTTAGCGCTGGCAACAAAGCTAATGTGGATTTGACAAAAGGCGTCAATGCTACCATCTCGCCATTCTCGCCGGAGGATCTTAATGATTTTATCAATTGGAATCTCGGCCTAGACCAAAGTCTAGGCTTTAGCTTTAACTTTACCACCATTCCTCCTGCGCCCTCTCCCTCACCATCTTCTTCACAAGAAGGAGAAAGCCAAACCGGCTCCACTCAAGCCGAAAATAGTCTGCCGCCAACGCCTCCCTCTTCTGAGCCTACTACGGGCGCTATCTCCCAAATCAATCTTTCGGGTTATGCCCTGCCAGGTGGCAGGGTTTATCTTAGCTGGACCGCCAATGGCATCGCTGCCAAAGGTTTTAAGGTAGTCTGGTCTAAAAACCCTGGTCCCACCTATCCTACTCGCCGCGGTGATTCTGATGAAGACTACAGCGGCCTGGAGCCGGGCGTTGCTTATTATTTTCGTGTTTGCGAATATTTGGGCCCGGATCGCTGCGGCGTCTATTCCAACGAAATCGCTATCACTGCCCAGTAAAACTGCCCAAAAAGCTATCAACACCCCATCCAAAATCCTAAAAGACATCGATTTTAAAAAATAAAGGACTTTCCAAGCCTCAAGGTTTGCTTTCTGCAACCATTTTTCTTGCGGTCCTTATGCTTTCTTCTTAAAAGAGAGAGCGGTTTTTAGAAACCTGTGCTCCTAAAAAGCAGGTAGTTGGCAAAAGTCGATTTAAATTTCCCTCCCCTCTTAATTTTAAAAAAGACCTGCGGCATTTCTGCCGCAGGTAGGAAGCGCTTACTAGCCGGCATCGGCTTCTCTCAAAAGCCCCGAGGCTTTTTTAAGAAGATCCAGGACCTCCTCTCTCTTTTTATTGGAGAAAGGGAGTACCCTAAAGACCTCCTTGCCTTCAGGATAACGAAAGCCCAAGAGATCACCTTGGATAAAGAAGGTGCCCTTGTCCTGAAGGCGGTTCAGAAACTTTAGCAGGGCTTCCCTATAAGGGCAACAGAAATTTTCGGTTTGACCCTTATTATCTGCTGTTGCCCAGGTGATGGTAACTACATCCTCGGCGGAGTGTGTGCCATACTTGTCGATTTCGACAAGAAAGGCCTCCTCAATCTTAAGAAACCGCAAGCCGCAAGGAAGATACTCTTCCAACATCAGCCTTTCCCCCTTTC
>JGI24721J44947_10002873_pt1 | contig 24424 bp, 27 predicted proteins | sample YelNatPaOPGAMG01_FD_44947 | JGI IMG/M metagenome (IMG submission 44947) | reverse complement strand
TACTTCCCAAGCCTCTCATCACCCATCTTCCTCTCTATGACCTTACCCACTCCGTAGGATGCTGAGAAGTGCACCAGTTTCGCTAAAGTAGCTCCTAAAGCTACAGATACGCCTATCCAAAGCTTATCTATGTTGGGGAAGCTCATAGCTATTAGCTGCCATCACAGCGTTTGATGGGGAGGCGAAGGGGACCAAGCTTATCAGGAAGGTGAAGGCCAGTATCCCGAGAGGGCCCCACAGACCTATCAGAGCTTCGTATCCCGTGTGCTTCATCTTAGACCACTCGATCTGTTGAGCTTATAAATATATACATGAGATGAGGAGGGCCTCTGGAGGCTTGAAGTAGTTAAGGTTATTATAAAGGAATTTAGAAGGAAATGCAGGGGGCTCGATTCCCTTTATTCCGAGGAATCGCTGAGGTCTTTCGAGAGGATTCCGTAAAAAGCTCAGTGAGAGTTCCGAGGGGAGATCTTAGATGCTCAAAGATCTAAGGCGTTTCATTGCTGAATTACCTTTTTATAACTTCGGATAAGCTTATATCATCTCCCGCTTCCTCATCTTTATGAGGCGTACCGATAAGGAGATGAAGGATGGAATAGAGGAAGTCCTGAGGAGGGCTAAGATCTGCAGGATAGCTATGTGCGATGGAGGAGTGCCTTACTGCGTTCCCGTCATCTTCTGCTACTCCGATGGGTTCATCTACATACATTCCGCGAGGGAGGGGAGGAAGGTAGATATCCTGAGGAGGAGCAGCTTAGTCTGCTTCGAGACAGAGATTGATATTAGCCTCATAAGATCTGGAAACCCCTGCAAATGGACTCTCGCTTACAAGAGCGTGATAGGAATTGGTAGAGCTAGTTTCGTTGAGGATAGGGAGGAGAAGAGAAAAGCATTGAACTGCATAATTAAGAAGTACTCGGATGAGGATTTCGAGATCTCAAATGAGGAGTTAGATAAAGTGGAGGTAATAAGGATCGAGATAGAGGAGATGAGTGGGAAGAGATCGCCATGAGCTTGCCTATTGACATGCAGAGTTATAGGACGTTCATAATCCTTCTGGGAGTAGCTCTGAGCTCCTACATCTTCTATAGGGTGAAGAGAGCTTTAGAATAGTATACGAGAGCAATGGGGAATAGATAGAAAAGAGGATCGAGGGGATACTTAAGAGGAGATCTAGATGACCTCTAACGAATATCTCCTCCTCAGGAGATTTATATCGCTCCTCAGGAGCTTCATAGCTAGGGGGAGCTTCTCAAGTATATCAGTAGCCGTTATCCCATCCTCTCCTTTCTCCTCAGCCGCTAGATCTCCAGCAAGCCCGTGAACGAATACGCCCATCCTCACCGAGTCCTCTATGCTCAAGCCTATCCCCTTCATAGCCGCTATAGTCCCGGTTAGGACATCACCTGAGCCCGCTGTAGCCATCCCAGGGTTGCCCGTCATGTTTATGAAGCACCTACCGTCGGGGAAAGCTATTATGCTGTGAGCTCCCTTGAGAACTAAGTAACAATTGTTCTGGGATGCGAAGCTCCTAGCCATCTCTATCTTCCTCCTCTCTATCTCAGCTACGGGAATGCGGGTGAGCCTCGACATCTCCCCTAAGTGGGGGGTCAGTATCGTCTCCTTCCTACCCCTCATGACCTCTATATTCCTAGATAGAGCTGTCAACCCATCCCCATCGATTATTATGGGCTTATCTATAGCTTCTATCAACTTCAAGATCAGCTCCTGAGTCTCCTCGTTCGTCGAGACGCCGGGGCCCAGGGCCACTACATCCTGCTCCTCCGCCATCCTGACTATCAGATCGAAATTATTGAGGGATATGGAGCCTTGATCATTCTCCTCTAGGGGTATGTAAACTACTTCACTTGCCTTAGAGGCTATGAAAGGTATTATCGATTTGGGAGCAGCTAATCTCGAGTAACCTCCCCCTGCCTTGAGGAAGGAGAGAGCTGTGAAATAAGGGGCTCCGTAATAATTCCTAGACCCTGAGACAGCTAAAAATTTACCGAAGCTACCCTTATGCCCCCATCTCACTCTCTCTGGCAGCTCTATGGGGTCGTTCAGCTCCACCATTATCTTTGAGCACTCCTCGGGCGGGTAGGATATCGGGCTCACCAATAGCCTCCCGCAGTAACTGAAACCTGGATAAAGGATGTTCCCGTACTTCGGTAGGCCGAAGGTCACTGTGTAAGTTGCTCTGACAGCTACGCCCCTTGGCATGGCGTCATCGCCGTTTATGCCGGAGGGTATATCTATGGAGAATACGGGCTTCCCCGATGAGTTTATCGACTCTATAGCTTCCTTGAATATCCCCTCAACGTCTTTTGAGAGGCCCGTCCCGAATATACCGTCTACTATCGCATCAGCCCAGTCCACAGCTCCCTTGATATCATCAGCCCCTATTATCTCAATTAACCCCTCTATCCTCTTATAATTGCTCAAAGCGGGCCCCTTGTATTTGCTAGGGTCTGAGAGGAGCAGAACTCTCACGATACCCCCTCTGGAGTGCAGCTGCCTCGCCACTACGAAAGCATCGCCACCGTTATTCCCAGGGCCAGCGAATACGGAGAACTTTTTCCCCTCGACCCCGAACTCCCTCTCTATAAGATAGGTGACAGCAAGCCCCGCGTTTTCCATCAATATCTCCTGATCTATCCCGTATTTCTCAGAGGCTAAACTATCCAACTCCCTTATCTCCTCAACGCTGCATACCTTCAAGCCATCACCTAGCTGATTCGGATTACAAAGTTTAAATCTTTTATAACTTTAGTAATCTAGATGGCCATGCTGAAAGTCGAGGAATTGAGCGTAAAGGTGAGGGAGAGGGAGATACTGAGGGAGGTCAGCTTCGAAGTCGGGGAGGGGGAGATAGTCGCCCTGCTAGGGCCCAACGGCTCTGGGAAATCCACTCTCCTGCACGCTATAATGGGGAGGCCGGGGTATGAGGTATCCGGTAGGATAATCTTCAATGGAATCGACATAACTGGGATGAGCGCTAGCGAGAGGGCGAAGCTCGGGATAGGGTTCATGATGCAGATGCCCCCAGCTCTTAAGGGGGTTAGGCTCAGGGATCTGATAAAGAGGCTCTCTAAAATTTATGGGACTGATCAAGATACTCTCAGGAGGATCTCGGAGGAGCTGAGGATAGAGAGACTATTGGATAGGGAGCTCCACAGGGGCTTCAGCGGAGGGGAGATGAAGAAAGTTGAGCTCCTGCTCCTCGCTGCTCAGAACCCCAAATTAGCTCTTTTAGATGAACCTGACTCCGGAGTTGATCTGGAGAGCCTCCCTATAATTGGGAAGGTCATAAATGAGATAGTTGGAGCTTCCGATAGTAGGGCGAGGGAGAAGAGATCCGCTATAATAGTAACTCACATGGGGAAGATATTGAAGCACGTTAGGAACGCTAACAGAGCTTATATAATCCTGAATGGGGAGGTAAAGTGCTTCGGGAATCCAGCTGATCTGATAGAGGACATAGAGAAGTACGGGTTCTCAGAATGCCTCAGGTGCGTCAGGGTGGTCTGATGTTGAAGAAAGCGGCTGAGGAAGCTTTGAATAAGCCATCCCCCTATGGGATAGACTTGAGGATAGAGGACTTCCTGAAGCCCAGGGCCAGTCCCTCTATGGGTCTGGAAGCGCTCTCCAGCATAGGAATAGATCCTGAGAGCGCTTCTTACATCCAAGTAGATAATAGGCCAGTTGAGGTCAGGCCCTCTATACCTGGAGTCAAGGTATTGACCCTCTCTCAGGCTCTAGAGGAGGGGCTAGTTCAAGATTACTTCTGGAATGCCGTTAAAGTCGATACTGATAAGTACACAGCAGCAGCTGAGTTATTCGGGGGGCATGAGGGCTACGTATTCATAGCCGAGAGGGGTAGGAAGGTCGAGCAGCCCGTCCTATCGTGCCTGCTCCTCTCCACCCCTGGATCCTTACAAGCTCCTCACAACATAGTTATAGTGGAGGAGGGAGCGGAGCTCCACGTTATAACAGGATGCCTTACCTCCGCTGAGGCTCCGGGCTTGCACGCTGGCATCTCAGAGTTCTACGTTAAGGAAGGGGGGAGGCTGACTTTCACGATGATACATCAGTGGGCCCCGACCTCCCACGTGAGGCCAAGGACCGGAGTGATAGTGGAGAGGGGAGGGGAGTACGTCAGCCACTACATAAACATGAGCCCCATAGCCAGCCTCCAGACGGATCCTAAGGTCTATTTAGTCGGTGAGGGAGCGAAAGCTTACCTCTCCTCAGTTATAGTGGCCCCAAGAGAATCGAAGATGGACGTTGGAGGGAGCGTCTTCTTGAGAGCTGAGAATACGTCAGCTGAGATAGTATCAAANGTGATAACGAAGGATAGGGCTGATGTTATAACTAGATCCCTGATATCGGCTGAGGGCAGAGGTGCTAGGGGGCACATAGAGTGCGATGGGCTCCTCCTCTCCGATAGCTCCAGGATACTCACTCTACCGGCTCTTGACGCTAAAATAGATGATGTCCAGCTCTCCCATGAGGCTGCNGTAGGTAGGCTCAGCGAGGAGCAGCTCTACTACTTGATGACAAAGGGCTTCAGNGAGGAGGAAGCTAAGAGCNTATTGGTGAGGGGGTTCATGGAGGTCAAGATAGAGGGNCTCCCCAGGCCTGTGGAAGCTCAACTCAAGATGGCTNTAGAGCTAGCGGCCAGGGGTCTCTGATTGGGATGGGAGGAGAGGAAGAGAGCNGCTCTNGAGAGGNTGAGANTTCACTTAGCTCAAGGCAGGGTTGATCCCGATATCTTGAGCCTCCTGGATGCTATAAACTCCCTCCCCTTCGCCTACACTACTAGCAGTTGCTCCGGGAGGATACAGCTCTACGAAGCNAGGGCACCGGGGGAGAAATTCGATATGGTGAGCCTGGGGAAGTGGCACTCACCAGTGGAGCCAGATGAGATCCTGAGCAGGATGAGGGGAGATAACTTATGGCTGGCCCTCCTCCCACCCATAATACACGCTTTCACCTGCAGTTTAGAAGCCTCCACCTTCCTCCTGAAGATAATGAGGGGAGCTGGATTCAAGAGAGCCTGCATAATGAACCTATCCAGGCCCTTTATAGAGGCCAGAGGGACTGAGAGGCTCGAGATCCCTCTCAGGTTGGAGGGGAGGGATATAGTCTATCCCGAGGGGATCCGCTTAATAGTGGGGACCGCTAACCGAATGCTGAGGAGGGCTAAGTTGAGGATAAGTAAGCTGGAGGTGATGCTGAGGGATGAGGCTTCCAGAGGCTTGGATAATCTCTGTAGGTAATGAGCTCCTGAACGGGAGGATAGTCAATTCTAACCTCTCCTGGCTATCTAAGAAGCTCACTATCGATGGCTACTTAGTTAGATGCGCGATAACGGTGAGGGACGATTGCGATGATATAGCTTGGGCCTTCAGGCTGGCTATAGATAGGGGAGCTGACTTAATAGTCTCAACGGGAGGCCTGGGACCTACTTTCGATGACATGACCTCGGAGTGCCTCTCCAAGGCACTAGGAAGGAAGCATGTGATTAATGAGGAAGCATTAAGGATTGTCGAGAGGAAGTACGCTGAGAGGAACCTCCCTCTAACTGAGCACAGGATTAAGATGGCTATGATGCCCGAGGGATCTAAGGCCATTTATAACGCTGTGGGGACGGCCCCCGGGATCTTAGTTGAGGAGGGGAAAGTCCTCATACTTGTCCTGCCAGGAGTACCTTCTGAGATGATGGATATATTCGAGAGGGTCGAGGACATGATGAGATCGAGGGCCCCGAGGCTATATTATAGCAGCTTAGATATCATCGTCAAGGGGGTCCCGGAGTCCGATGCAGCTCCCGTAATAGAGGAAGCAATGAGGAAGTACGATGTCTACGTGAAGAGCCATCCCTCCGGCCAGGAGGTCATGAGACCCGTCCTGAGGATAAACGTGACGTCATCATCCCCGAATGAGGATGAGGCTGAGAGGAACGTTAGAGCTGCATCGGAGTTCATATCGAATAAACTGAGGGAGAGGGGAGGTATAATTGAGGCCTAAGTTGATAGTGTTGGATCTCGATAAAGTGCTCTGGGATCATCACAACGTGAGCGATCTGACTCCCCCGTTCAGGAGGATAAGCGAGAGGATGATAGAGGACAGATTCGGCGAGGTAGTGACGCTGAGGGATGATGTCAGGGAGTTCCTCTCATTCGCTAAGAGGAGAGGTATAAAGCTCTCGACTTGCAGCTGGAACCACTTCGATAAGGCCCTAGAGGCCATCAAGGCCTTCGATTTAGATAAATACTTCGATCTCCTCATGATAGAGCCGCATCCAGAGAAGCAGCTGATGATGGAGAGGATCCTGAGGAGCTTAGGGGTGAGGGAGGAGGAAGTAGTATACGTGGATGACAGGGACTACATGCTCGAGAAAGTGAGGTCGAAGTTCCCTAAAATAATTACGATAAGATTCCACCCAGCTGGGGATTGCTTCTCCTTCAGGAAGTTGATGGAGCTCATAGGTGATTGAGATGCTCCCCAGCTTCAGAGTGACGCCCTGGGAAGTGAGGGGGGATAGAATAGATTATGAGAGGCTCCTATGCGATTTCGGGATAGAGAGGATAGATTCTAATCTCAAGGTTTTGATCAGGAAGATCCTGGGGGATAATCACCTCATAGATAGGGATGTATTCTTCGCTCACAAGAATCTGGGGAGCTTCCTCCTCGGGATCAGGGAAGGGGATCCTTCTTACATATTCACCGGGAGAGGAGCTTCAGGACCTATACATATAGGAAATTTGGTCCCTCTAATGCTAGCTAAGTTCATTCAGGAGAAGCTAAATTCCTCTCTTTACTTCCAGATATCGGATGATGAGAAGTACTCCCTAAGGCCGGATCTCAGCTTCAGGGAAGTTAGGAGATGGGCAAGGGAAAATATAGTTGATGTTTTGGCCTTCTTCGATGGAAATGTCAAGATAATATGGGACAGCGAGTCGAGCTGGCTCTACCCAGCTAGCTTGATAATAGCTAAGAAGCTCAGGATAGCCGAGCTCAAGAGCTTCATTAAGCTGGATGATACATCGAATCCAGCTATACTGTATTACGCACTACTTCAGTCATTGCCTGCCCTGATGTTTCAGCTCTTCGGGGGGAAGTATAGGTGCATCGTCCCCATGGCTGTAGATCAGCACCCCCTCATGATGCCCTCCTTAATAGCAGCTAGGAGGCTCGGTCTCGAGGAGCCCGCGTTGATACACTCAGTCTTCCTCCCCGGGATAAGAGGCGAGCCCAAGATGGGGACTAGTGACCCTAGCTCAGCTATATTCCTAACGGATGCAGCGGATTCGGTATCTGAGAAGATAGATAGGTCCTCATGCAGCGAGCTCCCGCCATCGCTCCATTACTTGAGGGCATTCGATACTCAGGGCTACGAAGATGCCTTAGCCTCTTACATCGAGAATAAGGCTTATGGATGCGAGGAAGCTAAGAGGAGGGCGAAGGAGATTCTGATAAATCTAATTGAGGATCATAGGAGGAAGAGGAGGGAATTCATAGATAAGGTCGATGAATTCATCTTGAGGGAGCCGCCCTTCGGGCTCGATTTGGAAATGTTTTGATGGTTAAGGTTAAAGCTTCGTAGTGCGATATCGCTAGATGCATATGAGCGTTGATATAATAGAGAGCGCCCCTGAGGTCAGGAATCCCATACTCATACTCTCCGTCCCCGGAGCCGGTTTGGTCGGGACTATCTCAGCCGATCACATAATAAGGTCAGCCGGCCTCGAGGAAGTCGGGAAGATAGATTCCCCTATATTCCCGCCTGTAGTAGAGGTTAAGGAGGGAGTCGCATCCCATACGATCAAGATATACAGTGGGAAGGGCCTCTACATAGTCAAGGTGGAGGTCCCCCTGCCCGTGGAACCCCTCCTCAGGATGACGGAAGCNGTCCTCGACTGGGTAGCTAAGAAGAGGCCGAGGCTCGTCATGGTGATAGGAGGTATACCCGATGAGAACAGGATGAACATAGAGAGGCCGCAAGTGATGATAGTATTCAGCAGCGAGGAAGCTAAAGCTGCTGCGAACAACATGGGTGGGGAGTTGATGAAAGGCGGCTATTTATCAGGTTACGCTGCTTACTTCCTCAGGGAGGCTATAAGGAGAGGGATACCAGCTGCCGCAGTCATGGTGCAGAGCTTCGACGCCTATCCAGATCCAGGAGCTGCTGCAGAGCTCCTAAAAGCTATAGAGCCCGCGTTAGGTTTCAGCATAGATATAGCTCAGCTGGAGGCCGAATCTGAGACAATAAGGCTCAAGATGAAGGAATTGATGGCTAAGACCATCCAAACTGTCAGGGAAACGCCTACGACTGCTTACATAGGTTAGGGGGGTGATGCGATGGGCTGGTTCTACAGGGAGATTAGGTGGGGCTACTTCGCCGTTAGGGATGTTGAGGAGCCCCTCTACGATGTGAGACTCACTAAGGATGGTGTAGTCATAACCGTCGACCTCCCGGGCGTCAGGAAGGAGGACTTAGTTCTCAACGCTAGTGAGGAGGCTATATACGTGGAGGCCCTCTCCCATGTAGGTGGAGCTAGGGTCAGGTACAAGAAGCTGATAAGGACCCCGATACAGATAGATCCCGAGAGGATAGAGGCGAAGTTCAGCAACGGGATCCTCTACATATGGGCCCCGCCCAAGGAGGTCACTTTCAGGAGGGTGAAGGTGGAGTGAATTTCATAGATGTGGCGAAAATATATGAGAAGATAGAGGCAACTACAGGAAGGCTAGAGATGATAGATTATCTGAAGAACCTTTTCCTCAGCACACCTCCGGAGATATTGGATAAGATAGTCTATCTCACCCTAGGGAATATAGCAGCCTCTTTCGAGGGCATCGAGCTCGGGGTCGGGGAGAAGCTCTTCCTCAGGGCCCTCTCCTTGGCCACCGGCATCCCCCAGGAGAGGCTGGAGGAGGAGTACCCTAAGCTCGGGGATATAGGGAAGTTAGCTGAGTGGGCAGTCAGTAAGAAAGCGGCTCAATCATTCTTCACCGAAGATCTCACTGTGGAGAGGGTCTTCGATACTCTGAGCAAGGTAGCGAGAGCTACTGGGGAGGGAGCCCAGGACCTGAAGGTGAGGCTGATAGCTGGGATTTTGAGCGATGCTAAGCCTCTGGAAGCTAGGTACATAGCTAGGATAGTTACAGAGAAGCTTAGGCTTGGAGTGAGGGATATGACCGTCCTGGATGCTCTATCAGAGGCTTTCCTCAAGGGGAGGGCTTACAGGGATAAGCTGGAGAGGAAGTACAACATATATCCGGATATAGGGAAGATAGCTAAGGTCGTCGCGGAAAAGGGGATTAAGGGCTTAGATGAAATAACCATAACTCTCGGAATCCCGGTCAGGCCCATGCTAGCTCAGAGGCTGAGGTCGGCTGAGGAGATAATGGAGAAGATCGGNCCCAGGATATTCGCGGAGTTCAAGTACGATGGGGAGAGGATGCAGATCCACGTTTGGAAGGATGGGAAGGTGAAGATATTCTCCAGAAGGCTGGAGGACATAACCGAGCCTTATCCAGATGTGAGGGAATACGTTTCTAAGGCCGTTGAGGGGCATGAAGTGGTTCTGGATTGCGAGACAGTTGCCATAAATCCCGATACCGGTGAGATACTCCCCTTCCAAGAGCTGATGCACAGGAGGAGGAAGTACGGTGTCGAGGAGGCGATGAAAACCTATCCCACCGTGACCTACGCATTCGACCTGCTCTACTTAGATGGAAGGGAGCTCTTAGATGAGCAGCTAGATGATAGGAGGAAGATACTGAAGGAGATATTGAAGGAGAACGAGAAAGCTAGGTTAGTCCAGTATGAGGAGATAGATGGTAATGTTGAGGAGCTTGAGAGGTTCTTCGAGCATGCTGTTGAGATGGGGACCGAGGGCTTGGTAGTTAAGGATCCGAAATCGATATATCAGGCTGGAGTTAGGGGATGGTCCTGGATAAAGCTGAAGAGGAGTTACATAAGCAAGATGATAGAGCCCGTCGATCTAGTAGTTGTAGGGGCTTTCTGGGGGAAGGGGAAGAGAGCTGGAACTTATGGAGCTCTCCTAATGGCAGCTTACTCACCCGAGGAGGACGTCTTCAAGACTGTATGCAAGATGGGATCCGGTTTCACGGATGAGGAACTCGCTAGAATGCCTAAACTGCTAGAAGATTACAAGATAGATCACAAGCACCCGAGCGTCATATCCAATATAGAGGCCGATGTTTACTTCGTCCCCGTCAAGGTAGCTCAGGTCCTAGGGGATGAGATAACGCTTAGTCCCACTCATACGTGCGGATGGAATAAAGTGAGGAAGAACGCCGGCCTCGCTATAAGGTTCCCCAGGTTCATGGGCTGGAGGGATGATAAGGGGCCTCAGGACGCGACGACTGAGGAGGAGATAATAGAGATGTATAAGGAGCAGCTGAAAGTGGTTGAAGTTGAGGAAACTAAGTCCGAGGAGGAAGCTTGATGAAGGTTCTAGGGCAGAGAGGGTCTATTGAGGGGAGCCTCCCCCAGTGATTGAAAGCCCTAGCGTAGCACCCTCCCCTACAAGCTCCGCAATCTAAGCATTCTAGTGGTAGCTCCTTCGCCTTCAGGTAAATTTCGTTCTCATTTAACTTCCTCCAAGCCCCCTTTATCCCATCCTTCATTAGATCAGCTACCTCCACCCCCATGACATCGCATATCAGAACCTTACCTCCAGGCGATACATCCAGCTCCCTGAACTCCCTGCAGTCNCTGTAGTAGAGGTTCCTCAGCCCCAGGACCCCCAAGAAGGGGGAGCACCAGACACTGACCCTTATCCCTATTTCCTCAGCTACCCTGTCAGCCTGAATGACGCTCTTGAGGAACTCCTCCCTCCCTATGAAGCTTTTAGTCTCCAACGCCCTACCGAATGCCATCGATGGTATTATAGAGATGCTATCAGCTCCCAGATCATTTGCTAGGATTATCGCATCCCCTACCCTATCATAATTCATTGTGGANACAGTTATATTCACGTGAAACGGTATGTTCCTCCTCTTGAGCTCATCTATTCCCCTCGAGAACTTCTCCCATGTCCCTTGGCCCTTCACCCTCTCATAGATTTCGCGAGGACCATCTAGGCTCGTAGCAACTTCTATGTCAAGTCTGGAGATCTTAGAAGCGATATCCTGGCTCAGGAGGGTGAGATTCGTGAATATCGATGCACTAATCCCTAGGTCAGCTGTCTCCTCTAATATNTCCGATATATCTCTCCTCGTTAAGGGTTCTCCTCCGGTGTAGTCTATGTGCTTAATGCCACTAGATGCCGCTTCCCTGAGCAGCCTCATCACTTCCTCCCTTCCCAGGGGCCTCTCCCTCAGATAGTGAGTGGAATAACAGTAGGGGCAATTCAGATTGCATGATGCCGTTATCATCCAGATGAGCCAACTTGGGCCCTCCTCGGTGCTCATTACGACCACCAAAATCGTTCCTAGATATTACGCTATTCACCATAAAAAAGTTATGCTTTATGAATGCCGTAATAAGCTTGGATTACTTGTCCACGCGCTCGATTTTTAGGCCGTCCATCCCGAGCTCATGATGTCGGCTAGATCGCTCATGGATATCCTCAGGAAGTTCGGGGAGCTGGAGGGCCTCATAATATCCGATGCTGTTACAGCGGATGGGGAGAGGATAAGCTGCATAGAGGTCAAGATGAGGATGAAGGAGGGAGTTAGGCTCGAGGATCTCTTAGTTCTCCTCAAGATGAACGGTTTCAATGTGGAGAGCTTCTCGAGGAGGGGACTCAAGGTTAAATTGGTCATCATAAGTTAGCAGTTCCTTCAGGATGTGATAAGGGCAGGGAGATGAGGATCAAGGGAATAATGGAGAAGCTTGGAATATATTCTAATTTTGAGGGCTTCCAGGCGCTTGCAGTCAGCTTAAAGGCTATACTAGAGTACGCTGGCGACCTAGATACGCTTTCAGACTGGGTCTCCTCGATATTACCCGTGGATAAATTGGATCTGAATGAGATAAAGCTCCTCTTATCGGAGGCTGAAAGGATAAAACTTTCGGTGAAGGATTTTCAGGAGAAAGTCCAGAGGATGATCCCGAGGGAGAGGAGGAAGAGGTTCGCAGCTTATTATACTATACGTCAGGTAGCCGAGCTAATGGTTAAGTTAGCCAGGGATTTACATGATAGTGAAAGTTTAATCATAGCCGATCCCTTCCTCGGCAGCGGGATCACTTTAACAGCGGCAATCGATAAGATAGGACCTGAGAGAATTCTGAAGGTATGGGGGATCGAATTGCTGCCTCTACCAGCCTTAATAGCTTACGCTTCCCTCCTCCAATCGATGAAGGGCAGGAGGGAAGCTATAGATGTGATAGTCGGTGATTCATTCAGGGAAGTCCCTTCCCGCGATCTGCCGAAAGCCGATATCATCCTAACGAATCCTCCTTTCACCAGATGGAAGTACCTGGAGAGGGACTACAGGGAATCCCTGGTCTCCCTGATGAGGGAGCTGGGTTATGGGAAGTACATGAGGGGGGAGAGCAGCCTACAGGTGCTCTCGATGTTCTTATGCGATCGAGCTCTGAGGAGAGGGGGATTGCTAGTCTCAGTTCTTCCCGCATCTACTTTTTACACGATATACGGGAGGGGATATAAGTCCTTCCTGAGGGAGGAGTACTGCTTACATGCCATAGTCGAATCGAGGGATAGAGCATCTCTCTCAGAGGGTAGCGGTTTCAAGGAAGTCATTATAATCGCATCCAAGGGATCAGATAAGGGATTAACGGCGCTCATCAGGCTCAATGCCCGGGATTTCGATATAGAGGATTACCAGAGATTAGATCTGGACTCCCTCCCTAAGTTCCTAGAGCTCAATTGGTTAGCTCTCTTCGAGAGAGAATTGAGGGATATTTTAGTCAGGATATTCGAGTTAGGGCTGAGAAAGGGGACTCTCGGCTATTGGGAGGAGATCCTAGGGAAGAATATTATAAGGGGCATCGAGATGTACGGGCCAGATTTCTTCTTCATCCCGAATAAGTTCTGGAAGATCACTAGCGAGAGGGAAGATCGCATCGTCATTGAGAATGGCGGGATGGAGCTAGTCATCGGTAGAGAATTCCTCGTGAAGACTCTGAGGAGACCGGGCCTCTACTTTGATAGAATAGAGGTCGATGCGGATAGCTTCATGCTCTCAGTGCCTCCCAAAGATATCAGCGAGCTCCCGGAGGACCTGCGTATCTACATAGAGTGGGGGATCGAGTCGGGAGCAGCTAAACCAGCTATTAAAGCTTATGGGAGCAAATGGTATAGCCATGTTTACGGGCAGATCAGAGCGAAGGAACCCTTCGGTCATGTTTTCATACCCGACAAAGTGGATCTGCTCTTCAGGAGGAGGGGAGTGTTCGCGAATTACAGTGAGGAGGAGGTAGCTGCATCCAAAAACTTTTACATAGTAAGGGATGAATCTTTAGCTAAGCCACTCGCCGGCTGGCTCAACAGCACTTTCTTCATCTCAACCCTCGCCTTATTGGGCAGGAGGATATCCGATACGTGGACCAGGTTCCTGGAGAATGATTACCTCGAGCTTCCTGTGATAAACCCCAGTGAGGGGGCTAATGAGATAGCTGAGAGTATAAGCAGGATGATGGATATGAGGCTACCTCCTCTCTACGACCAATTGGGTGAGGATTACAGGTATGAGCTCGATCTCTCCGTCGCTAAATTCATCGGTATCGAGGATCCGGAGAGGGAGATAGAAAGGATGTACAGTACTCTAATCGACACTATTCGCAGCGAGAACAGCTAATTAGTTAAGCCCTCTCAGACTTCAATCCTCATATGCCTCCCAGCGGGAGCTGAGGGTAGTCAGTTCATCGATAGTGATTTCTCCCGTTAATTGAGAGCTTCTCTCTTATCCTGAGATGGGCTGGGAATCCGATCTCCCATCACATCTCTAGACTATGAGCCCCCATCCGTTCGGGAGCCAAAGATTTTTATTTAGTGGGGTAAGCGAAAATGACCCCCCATGAGGAGCAATATATGGGAGATCTCAGATACTCTCGTCAGAGTGGCTCTGGGTAAGGAGAAAGCCGATCTAGTGATAATAAATTCTACATTCGTCAACGTCAACTCAGGGGAAATCCTCGAGAACTTCGGCGTGGCTATAAAGGGGGATAGAGTCGCTACTATAGGGCAGGTATCCCATACAATAGGCCCGGATACTGAAGTTATTGACGCTAAGGGAATGTACTTAGTCCCCGGGTTCTTGGATGCCCACGTCCACGTTGAGAGCAGTATGCTGAGCTTGACTAACTTCGCTAAAGTCGTGCTTCCCAGGGGGACTACTGCCGTCTTCATAGACCCGCATGAGATAGCTAACGTCCTGGGATTGGATGGAGTTNGATTGATGATAGAGGAGTCCAAAGGGCTTCCATTGAAAGTATTCGTGACAGCNCCATCATGCGTACCAGCTAACCCTATGTTCGAGACATCAGGAGCTCACTTAGGGGTGAAGGAAGTAGAGGAGATGCTCAGATTGAAGGAAGTTATAGCTTTAGGGGAGATGATGAACTATCCTGGCGTCCTAGCGACGGATCCCGAGGTGATGGGTAAGATAAATGCAGCTCATAGGATGGGTAAGGTCGTCGAGGGCCACGATGCTGGGCTCCTCGGAATGGAGCTCGCGGCTTACTCAGCTTCAGGCATATCATCGTCTCACGAGATGACTCGTAAGATAGATGCTATAGAGAGGCTCAGGCTAGGGATGTACGCGTATATGAGGGAGGGNTCNGCTTGGCTCGATGTCAAGGAGACTATAAAAGCTATAACTGAGGCCAAGCTCGATTCGAGGCATGCCTGCCTCGTTACGGATGACAGGGAGGTCGATTCTATAATAAAGCAGGGTCACATGGATCATGTAGTTAGGAGAGCTATAGAGGAGGGNTTAGATCCGATCAGAGCGATACAGATGGCTACAATAAATCCGGCTGAGCATTACGGATTGGCTAGGGAGATAGGGAGCGTAGCCCCGAGCAGGTATGCGGACATGCTCTTGCTGAGGGACTTAACTGAGGTGGATGTGGATACTGTTATAGCTGANGGCAGGATAGTAGCGAGGGAAGGGAAATTATTAGTGGAGATAAGGGCACCTAGCTACGATGAGAAGTACCTGAGGACAGTAAGATTGCGGAGGAAAGTGGAGGCCAGCGATTTCTCGATAAAAGCCCCTATAAAGGATGGAAGGGTGAGGGTTAGAGCCATAGAGGCTATAGAGGGTAATGTCCTCACTAAGTGCAGTATCGAGGAGCTCCGAGTGAGGGATTGGGAAGTGCTCCCCGATGCTGAGAGGAGCATATATAAAGTGGCTGTTTTGGAGAGGCATAAAGCAACTGGAAACATGGGTTTAGGGTTCGTGAAGGGATTCGGCTTCAAGCTGGGGGCAGTAGCTTCAACAGTAGCTCACGATAACCACAACTTGCTCGTCCTGGGGCTGAGGGATGAGGATATGGCTATCGCTGCGAATACGCTAGCCGAAGTGGGAGGAGGTATCGTCACGGTAGATGAGGGGAGAGTCATCTCCTTAGTCAAGCTCCCCCTGGCCGGTTTGATGTCAACGGAGGAGCCTGAGAGCGTGGCTGAGGAGCTGGAGAGGACGTATGAGATCTGGAGGGAGAGAGGATGCGAATGGGTATCTCCTTTCATGACNATGTCCCTCCTAGCGCTGGATGTGCTGCCCGAGCTGAGGATAACTGATAGGGGATTGATCGACACCGTCAACTTCAGGTACGTAGATGTCATTTATCGATGAGGGCAATTTAGCTAGCTGAGAGCTGCTCATGGACAGGATTCCGGCATCATTTAGGACCCTTAAGTATTCAGGCTTACTCCGGCTGATCAGGATAATGCTGAAATATTTTTTGGGTTGGGGGGAGGCATTCTGAGATGATTTTAGGCATCACCCATCGGGTTGAGTGAGCACCCCTCAATACTTTAGAAGCCCCCAGGGGAGCGAAACGATTATCTAGGAGTCCGTATCAAATTACTCGACCATGTCGTACACTGAGCAAGAGCTGGATAGATTAAGCAAGGCCCTGGAGAAGGATCCTAAGCTTCTCCACACACTGAAGCTCATATANGATTATCATTCGAGAGTATTCAAGTGCCCTAAGTGTGGATCCTCCGAATTGGAGAAGATCTCCTTGCTTCAGTACAAATGCAAGCAGTGCGGATCCACTTTGATATATCCCTCGTTCTCCCCATCAGACTTCTCACCCAACATCCCGTTCTCTCACATGCTTGAGTTGGTGAATTTGGGCATCATAGAGGCAGCCCATGGGGGGAGCAAGGGTATCAGCTATGTTCTCGTCAAACCCGAGCTCGTTAAGAGGGCCCTCGAGAATAAGGGCTTCATTGAGGAGCTGCCTAAGATAGAATTGCCCGAGCTCGAGGGTGAATTGGAGTCAGAGGAGTTCATCAGCCTGATATCGGACTTCAGGAATATCGTTAACCTCATTCTAAAGTCCGTGAAGAGCGGAGGCTCCGCCCACTTCCTCCTCCTAGGGCCGAAGATCTCGCTCAAGAGCTTAATTATAGAGGAACTCACCAGGATACCTGGTTCCTACTTCTACGTCCCGAGCGCCGATCCATCCTTAGATGAAGTGCTCTGGAGCGTTAAGCCCAATCCCCTGATAATCCCTAACTTAGATAAGATGAGATCCTCAGTCGATCTATCGACCCTGGTGAACTTCGTCTCCTCGAACAGAGTATTCGTCAGGAAAGTGGGGGACTTGGTGCAGCACAGATCCACTGTGACAGCATCTTCCTCGAGCGAGAGGGGGATACCGAGGGACCTCGTTTCATACTTCATCACCCTCCACCTCCCGCCCATAGAGGATGAGGAACTGAGGAGGAAGATCGTGACGAAGCTTGTCATGGAGAGGAGTGGTAAGAGTGAGAAATTAGCTAATTATATAGCAGGGAAGTCATCCCTCTTCTCGGATTTCGGTTTCAGGGAGTTCCTTGAGTTAGCTAAGCTCTGCGACGATGAGGATTGTGTAGATAGCGTCGTATCCCTTCTGGTGAAGTATAGTAAACCTATAGAGAGGAGGAAGAGGAGAACAAAGGGTCAAAAATCCTGAGGTTCATTTTAGGGCTGAGAGATAAGCCTCTAGCAGCTCCCTGACTCTCTTACCAACTATGAATACGGGCTTTATGCCCCAGGATGTAAGGCTGTATATGACGTCCTCNGGGAATGAGATAGCTATTACGACGCTCACACCCATGTGTTTGAGCCAAGAAGCCAAACTAGGGCCCCTGTAAGGTAGTAGNGCTGATGCAGGATTCCTTATCACTTCAACCTCCTTCACCTCACCTCCCTCTATCGTAACTATAGTGAAGAAAGGCGCGTATATTGGCTGGCCGAAGGTGAGGGCATCCAGCCCTTCGGGACCTTTAGCTGGTATCGCTATCTTCTCCAACCGGCGCACCTCCTACGAAGTACGCAAGCCTCCCATAAAAAGTAATGTATTAAATTTTAAAGGTATCGGGAGGAGCCTCTATTGAAAAATCAGCTGTAGAGGACTTCAGAGCCTCCAGTCTCCTCAGTCTCTCCTCTATCCTGGGATGCGTTGAGAATAAGTTCATTATCTTCTCGAAGAGAGAAGGTTCCCTCTCCATATACTCCCTTATCTCACTATAGCTCACTCTCTGGGTCGGATCCGCTATCATCAGGGCCTTCGCCGCTACCAGCTGCTCACCCTTCCTGGGGTCCGTCGCCCTGACTATCCTAACTAGGGCGCTCTGAAGCTTCTCAGCCCCTCTCTCCACGGTCATCGCTGAATGAGCATCAGCGTAGAACTCCCTGAGCCTGCTCAACCTCAGGGCCAATAGGTAGAGGAGCCACCCTATCAGCATGAGGGCCGAGCCTATCAAGAAGGATGCTCCAGCATTGCTCTCCCTATCCCTCCCCCCTCCGGAGTACATAGAGCTCAGCATGACCCATCTACCTATCTGTAGGAATATGGATGGCAGGGCTGTAGCTATCATCATGACGTGCATATCACCGTGCTTTATGTGGCCTATCTCATGCCCTACGACAGCTTCAATTTCATCCTCGCTCAGGTTCCTCAGCAAGCCATCCGTTACAGCCACTCCGTAACCGAATATCGGGCTCCCGAATGCAAACGCATTCGGAACACCAATCGGAGCTATGTAAAGTTTAGGCGTTGATTTCAACTCACTCTTCCTAGCTAAATATTCTAGGGAGTCGTAGAGCCACGGTATATCGCTCCTGCTCAGCTGCCTCAACCCGTACATGGATACCAGTAGGTAAGGCGAGATCATCCACATGAAGGCGTTGAAGAGCAAGGCAGCCAGTACTCCGCCTATCAAACCGATTGATGATCCTATTAGCAGTGTGAAGACGAATGTGGATATCACTATTATGAGGGATAGCGTGAAGACCATATCGAGCCTCAAACCGAGGAGCGAGAAACCCCTTCCGGCCATTCACCTCACCACTCATGATTAAGATCGATCGTTTTAAATATATTGCCCTCCTCTCTCAGCGAGAATATGGAAGGGCTGAAGCTTAAATCCGAGGGCCGAGTGAATTTGAGAGCTTCCGGATGTGTTATCTTTAATTTTTGCTTATCATGAAAATTCAACGTTAGGACAGCCTCTACCTCACTACGCTGAACCCCTCCCAGTCCCCTCTATAGCTCTCCCATCTCACCTCGACCCTCTCGACTTTGGCCAGAGGAGGACCGCGATGGGCCCATTTTATCAACTCCTCCACCTTCTCCCTCTCCCCCTCAACGACAGCCTCGACGCTCCCATCTGGCATGTTCCTAACCCATCCATTGACTCCTAACTCTAAAGCTACTTCTCTCATCGTTGACCTGAAGAAAACACCTTGAACTCTCCCGTATATCCTCAAGTGGGCCCTCACGAGCTCCGGCATCAATAGATCCTCTCATGCCAAGTAAAAAAATTAACTAGTTGGGGTGGCTTGAGCTTGGGAGGATGTGAGCGATTTTATCGACATATCGGAGTAGACTAAGATCATTATGAGTGAAACTAGCTCCAATACAAGACCTATTATCGCCAGATTCCCGATAAGAGAGAGCAAGGCCCCAGCTATCATGAGTATGCCCGCGTACTTGAAATCAGGATTCAATCCCTGGACCTCCCCCAGCCTCATAACCATAACACCGTAGAGGATCCAGCCTACTAAGTATATCAGGGCGCCTATGAGCATCACTACCACTATAGGGATCAGACTGAGGAATCTCATCGCAAACTGCCTTCCAATAGTCTCATCAGTCACACCAGGTGGCATCTCAATCGCAGACCTGATCATGGATATCATCTGAGGGAGGAAAGCGAAAAGGATGAGTAATGATACTATGATTATGCCAGTCCCTATTATAGAGAGTATAGCCCCTATCTTACCTATTCCCAGCCTCTCATCATGCCTCTTGAATTCGTTAGATGCCCTGAACCAGAAGTAGAGCGATATTATCCCTACTGCGAGGGCAGCAGCGAATAGTAAGACTGTTGGGACGATGCCGGGCATCATCTGCCTCAACATTTCCCTGGGAGTTTCCGCTCTCATGAACATCCTAGGGAGGGATAGCAATATTGGGAGGACTGATATTATGCCCAGGACGTCGGAGAGTATCGATAGTATCGATCCGAGCTTCAGGTCCTTGAGAGCCGATACGAGGCTCGAGTCCGCAGCGCTCATGGTATCACCTGGGTTAGAGGGAGCTCTACCTAATAAACTTTACTTTCTTATAAAAATAGCTTAACTTAATCTCATGTAATTGCTACACGCAGCCAGCTGATCCTCGTCACTAGAATCATGAAGGAGAGAGCCGAGATCCTGTAAAGCAGGATGGAGATCGCGAGGCCCTCTATCCCTAGGGATGACCCTAGGAAGTATATCGATGAGAAGAGTATCGGGATCGATAGCATACTCGCTACTAAGACGGATCTCGGATCCTCCTCGCTCAACCTCCTGGATGAGTATATTGAGTAGAGGGAATCGAATATTATCGCTAGTGATACTATCTTCCCGGCTAAAGCGGACTCAGGATAGAAGTTTGGGAACAGTACCTTGACGAAAATCGGTATGAGGAAGTAACCGGCTATCGATGTGAGGACTGAGAGCGAGAATCCTATCATTTCCTGGGTCTTCGTGGATCTGCCCGAAGATCTCATCGGTAGTATATAGCTGCCGAGGGCTGTGGGAATCGATTGCATAGCTGAATAAAACTGGAAAGCGAGTTGATAGTGCCCTAAGGCCCTCTCCCCGTAGAGAGAGCCTATGAGCACTTTATCGAACCTAGTGCCCAAAGCACCCACTATCCCGCTCAAGTAGGAGAGAAGGGAGAAGCGGAAGTAACTGAGGAGCCCCTTAATGCCCCTAAATCCGCCCCTGGCCTTGAGGAGCATGGGAATTGAGAATAGTGTGAATGGGAGCGTTATAGAGTAAATAGCTCCATCCAAACCGGATATAGGGACTATCAGTATTATCAGAATTATTTGGAGCACCCTAGTAACTGTCTGGAGTATGAAGAAGTCCCTGTATTTGAGATGGCCTAGCCTCTCAGAGGTCAGTAGGATGAAGATGGAGTTGCTGAATATTATCAGCGGTATCGATGGGTGCAAGTTGATGAAGGGCATTCCCAAGATTATGGAGATTAGAGAGGTGAGCAGTATCGATGGGGGAAGTATCTCATCCCTCCCCCTCGGGAGATAGGTCCTTAGCGTTACGTTGAACCCGAGCAACGTGAAAGTGGAGAGGAAGGCCCCCAGGGAGAGTATGTAATTGGCTCTACCGTAATCGCTCACAGGGAGGACTCCTGCGAGCACTATCCATATAATCGAGCCTATCAGAACGGATGATATGTTACCAGCTATCACCATCACCATGCTCTCCTGTCCGAAGGCCTCGGTGATCCTTTTCATGAGATCCCCTCCGGCTTATCATTCAATAAATAAAACTCCAGCTCGACTCCTCGCCCCTAGCTTCATTTTTTGAATCTCCACCGTATAAAAAATTCTTTTCTAAATATCCCACTACATAAAAATATCTGTCAAAATTCGTGCCCTATTTTAATTATTTACACTTCAATATCGGCGCGTGAGTCTGAACGCTTTTTAGCCTCCTCTTCCTCCCCCTAGCTATGATATGCTTCAAACCCATAGGCTTCTTCAGGACAGGGGCCTCTAGAGAGGAAGTTAAGGGGAGCTTCGATGGCGTCGAAGGTTACATAGAGATCCTGGAGGAATACAGGGATGGTCTAATCGGGCTAAATGGCTTCTCTCACATCTTCATCATATCATACTTACACGAGGTCCCCGAGGAGAGCAGAGCCACTCTCATCGTCAGGCCTAAGAGGTTCCTGAGNCTTGGACTCGAGGCTCCCGAAGTAGGTGTCTTCGCGACGGATTCCCCTCACAGGCCTAACCCCATAGGGCTCCACTTAGTTAGAGTTAATGGTATTTCTGATGGAAGGATATACGTTTCCAATATGGATGCGTATGACGGGACCCCCGTCCTCGATATAAAGCCTTATACTGTATCCAGGATCGTCAGGAACCCCTCATTCCCCGATTGGTACTCGCGACTGATAGAGAGGGGATTTGAATGAGTTACGCCGCTGTAGGCCATATAACGATAGATGAGATGAATGAAGTTAGGATAGGCGGCAGCGTAGTTTACGGATCCCTATTCGCCACTGGGCTCGGGATGAGGGCTTCTATAGTATCCAGAGTTGGGAGGGACATGCCTGAGGAGTTCCTCGCTAAGCTCGAGGAGGAGGGCGTGGATACCTCGAGAGTGAAGAGATCTTGCGAGAGGACCACTAGNTTCTCGATAAGCAAGGGCTCATATCCCCTTTCCCTATCGTCCCGTTGCGATAATATTTCAGTCGATGATCTCAGCTCTTTAAATGCCGATATAATACATTTAGGCCCTGTGGCTAATGAGATAANCAGGGAGGTAGCTCTTGAATCTATTAAGATCTCCAGAATAGTTTTGCTGGACCTACAGGGGATATTGAGAGTATTCGATAATGGAATAAAGCTTTCCAGAGGNTATTTAGATGAATTCCTCGATTTGGAAGTTGTAGTTCATTTGAACGACCTCGAAGCTATTGCTGCGACTGGTAAGGATGTTAGAGGAGCTTTGAAAGAGTTATCCAGGCACTTCCCGATAGTGGCTATAACATTAGGGAGGCAGGGGGCTCTATTCAGCTTCCCGGAGGGTATCTTATATGCTGAAGCCCCGGAAGTTGATGCTAAGGATGAAGTGGGGGCTGGGGATGTATTCTCAGCAGCCCTAGGCATAGCTCTGTTCAGGGGCCTGGAGCTCGAGGATNTAGCTAAATTCTCCGTAGCATCAGCCACAGCTTCCACTCTTNACGAGGGACCTTGCAAGATAGATGAGAACTTAATAGCTGAGCTAGAGGGCTCGGTTAACGTGAGCTGGGTAGAGGGATAGGATGAAGCGTTTGATAATAACNCATGGAGATGTCGATGGGATCCTGAGCGCAGCTATAGCTATCAGGAGGCTCGGAGAATCTGAATTGAAGTTTTCCGGGCCTGGTTCTATAGATAAAGCTCTCTCAAAGGTCAGGGGAGTCGATGAGCTCCTAATACTTGATATAGGGCTGAATAAATCGAAATTGGAGGGAGTGGAGGCTGAGCTCAGGAGGTTGATAGGTTCCGGCTGCAGGGTCTATTGGTGCGATCACCATAGATGGGATGATGAGAGCTCCTCTAGGTTATCGGAGCTCATAGAGCTGAGACTCAANCCATCTCAGAGCAACGCTAGGCTAGTTCTGGAGTGGTTAGGTGGCGGAGATTTCGAGAGGAGGCTGGTCGAGATAGCTGATGATGCGGATACGGGCAAATACGCGCTGGAGATATCTAGAATATATAATGCGATCTCCACAAGTAAGAAAATGAAAGTTAAGCTAATTGGGAAACTGGTGGAAGGATATTTAATAGATGAGGGGCTGGAGGATTTCGGCAGGAAGAAGCTCCTATCCATAGAGTCGCAAGTCGAGGAGGCATTGAAGAGAGTTAGGATAGAGGAAACTCATGAGGGCAGGAGATTCTGCGTTATAGATATTAGAGCGGGAGGTCCGGGGTCCCTAATAGCTAGGAAAGCTAGTGAGGATCTGGGAGCTGATTTCTGCTTCGTTTTTAACTGTAAGAGGTTCTCCCTATACGCCGGGAGGATGAAGGAAGTCGATCTAAGGGTTATATGTGAGAGTTACGGCGGAGGAGGCCATCCATACGCATGCGGAGGTAGAATAAAGCTTTCCTTCCTGAAGAGGTTAGTTTGCAGGCTCCTATGGAGGTTCTACTTGCCCGGAGAGATTAAGGGTGTTATAGAGCATATAAAGTCCTCGCTATGAAGCTCAACTTTTTATTTTTCAGGGGAGAAGTTTCTTTATGAGGTTCCACGGTATAATACCGCCTCATGTCACCCCTTTCACTCAGGAAGGGGATCTGGACCTCAGATCCCTCGACAAGCTCCTCGATTTCTGGCTGGAAGCTAAGGTTCATGGATTAGCTACTTGCGCGAGCAACGGGGAGGGGCCTCTCCTCGATGATGAGGAGAGGGGCGAGGTCCTGAGGGCCGTCATAGATAAAGNAGGGGGGCAGGTGCCGGTGATAGCTGGCGTGAGCAACCCATCGACTAGAGCCCTCATGAGNCAGATACAGATGGCTGAGAGGATAGGGGCCGATGCGGTCCTCCTGACCCCTCCCTACTACTTCAAACCGAGCCCCAAGGAGCTCTTAGAACATTACACCCTCATCCTCAAGTCCTCCAACATCCCCATACTCCTTTACAATGTGACTAAGTTCGTCGGTTACGATGTACCGATAGATATCGTAGCCAAGCTCTCCGATTTCGATAACTTCGCGGGCATAAAGGAGTCTAGCGGCTTAATATGGAGGATCTCAGAGCTCATCAGGCTAATTGGAGGTAAGAAGTCAGTTCTAGCTGGGACTGGAGATGTACTCCTCGATACCTTAGTCCTAGGAGGGGATGGGGGAATAGTGGCTGTCTCTATATTCGCCCCCGAGCTCACAGTCGAGCTCTACAACTCCTTCATGGCTGGTGATCTGAAGAGAGCTTCCAAGATCCAGCTGACCCTCACCATGTTGAATGAAGTTATAGTGAAGAAGTACAATCAGTTAAGCGCTACTAAAGAAGCTTTGAGGCTGAGGGGCCTTCCGGGAGGNTTCGCCAGGATGCCATCTCAACCTCTATCAGAGGGGGAGAGNGAGGANATTAAGAACGCNCTAAAGTCAGCTGGTCTGATCACCAAACTTTAGTGCCTACGGGGACCTCATCGGGCACCTCTATCAAATGTATCCTCCCGCCATCCTCCTCAGCCAGCAAT
>JGI24721J44947_10002859_pt1 | contig 24482 bp, 22 predicted proteins | sample YelNatPaOPGAMG01_FD_44947 | JGI IMG/M metagenome (IMG submission 44947) | reverse complement strand
CCCTGATCGGTTCCGCCTAATGATTTCGGCTCATCTATTACAACAGCGAATTTGCCCGCTCGCACATTGATCTTGGTAGGGTTTTCGCTCTCTCCGGTAATGAGAACTTTCATTTCCCGTTTTGATGTTTCCATGTGGGACTCCTTAGAAAATATTTATATATAATAATATAGATATTTTTTAAAAGAATCAAATAATGTATGAAAAAATTGGCGTGCAAAATAACAGTGAAGGAGCAGATGCGAACATTGCATTGACCTGGTATAATGATGAAAAAGGGTCGCTTTTTTGTTTCGCGTGATTCAATCGCTTCCCACGCAATATTGCGCAGACAAAAAATCATCCCGCGGCAAGTTTATTGGCAAATTTAATGGAAGGAACATCCATGCTCAAAAGAAAACACAGCCAGTTTTTGCTCGAGGCCCGGCCTCTTCTGGGTAAGGTCATCGAGCGCCTCGAGCCCCACTTCGACTACATCAGCGTGCTCGCCACGGACGACCGGGGGCTTTCGTATTTCGCGCTTCCCGGCGAGACGCGCACGGCGGAACCAATGTGGGTCCAGCGTGGTTTCGTTTTCAGGGCTCAGCGCGAGGGCAGGGTTGCTGAATATGCGTGCGCGGTCCTGCCGGGCGATTCGGCCTTGACTGCTGGCGCGGCCGCCGATGCCGCAACCACAGCTGGAAATGCCCGGGCCGCAGAGCCTACAGTCATTGCAGAGGCCGTGCGCGCCCGCCTCGAGCGCCTGCTTGCCGACCCTTCGCTCATGACATTCCCGCAGATTCCGGATGAGCCTGCTTCTGCCGAATTTCTCGGCGAAATCGAAGAAGATCCCTTCGCCGCCGACCCCGAAGACGTGCTGAGCCGCCTGGCAGCTCTGCGCGAAAAGCTCACTGACGGGAAGGTCGTCGTCATGGCGCAGTCGCGCTACGAGTGCGTCGATGTGTCACGGCTTTTCCTTTCGCCTCACCGCTCGCTTATGCAGAGCTTTTTGTGGTCGCAGGCCTATCTGTTCGGGGTAGCGCGCCGCGGCCAGCTATCGAAAATGTCCTACAGGCCCGCTTCCGGCAGAAAGGGCCTCGAAATTCTGCGCGGCCTCGAAAGCTCTGTCCCCGAGCTTGCGCAGGAACTTGCCGACCTGCTCGAAGCGGTCCCCATGGAGCCGGGCGAATACGAAGTCATCCTCGATCCGGACATGGCTGGAACGCTCGCGCATGAAGCCTTCGGCCATGGCGTCGAAACCGACATGTTCTTCAAAAAGCGCGCGAAGGCTGTCGAATATCTGGGCAGGCGCGTCGGCTCGGACCTTGTGACCATGTACGATGGCGCCGCGGGCGTCGATCAGACTGGCTCCTACCTTTTTGACGACGAAGGCACGCTGGCCACAAAGACCTGCATCATCGAGAAGGGCATCCTCAAAAGCGGCATTTCCGACATGCTCTCGGCGCTCGCGCTGGGAATTCCACGCACGGGCAACGGCCGGCGGGAAGCCTATTCCCACAAGGCCTATGCGCGCATGACGAATACCTATTTCGCGCCGGGCGACTCGACCCTGGAAGAGATGATCGCGTCGGTAAAGCACGGCTGGCAGCTCTCCCAGCTCAATTCGGGTATGGAAGATCCGCGCAACTGGGGCATTCAGCTCATCTGCATGGTCGGGCGCGAGATCAGAGACGGCAAGTTCACTGGCAGAGTCGCAAGCCCCGTCGTCTGTTCGGGCTATGTCCCCGATGTGCTTTCCGCGGTGAGCATGGTATCGAGCGATTTCGAGCTGGGCGGGTCAGGCGCCTGCGGCAAGGGCCACAAGGAGTATGCCAAGGTCTCGTCCGGCGGGCCCTATGTCAAGACAAGAATGAGGTTAGGATGATGATAACGACCATTCGCGAGGCGATTGCCTCAATCAATGCCCATAACGCAACAACCATTTCCGACTGGCGCCTTGTCGAGCGAAGGCTCGAGCGCGAGGAGCGCTACTATGTCGCCGGCAGGGCCGAACAGGCGCGCGCAGTCGACGAAACGCTGTATTCCCTTACGGTATATGTAGATACTATCGAAAACGGAACGCCTGGCCAGACTACCGGCAAATGGCGCGGCGAAGCGACCATCACCATTCAGCCCAGCTTTTCCAGGACAGAATGCGAGGCGAAAATCCGGCAGGCCGCTTTTGCCGCTTCGAAGTCGCATAATCCATGGTTCGAACTGCCGGGCCCCTCGTCACCTAAAATCTCTGTCCCCGTATCGGGATTCGAAGCTCTGTCCCCCGGGGAGCGCATCGAGACAGTCCGCCATGCATTGTTTTCGGTGGAAAGCGGCTTTGCCGGCAGTGCGCGCATCAATGCGCTCGAGCTCTTCATCACGAGGGAGACCAGGCGGCTTCTCAATTCGCGCGGTTTCGACCATGTATCGACCATGTGGCGGGGTTACAGCGAATTCGTGGTCGAGGCGGACAGCACCTCGGGTACTGTCGAGCTGTTCGATGATATCGAATTCTCAGAGCCCGATACGGACAGGCTTTCTGAAGCGGTCAAAACCCGCCTGGCCCAGGTGCGCGATCGGGCCCGCGCCGTGCCGATGCCTGCGCTCAAGGGCCTTCCCGTCATTCTGCGCGGAAAAGAGGCCGAGGAAGTATTCGGCTGGTTCTTTCAGAACTCGCGCACGGAGATGATCTACTCAAAGGCTTCGGCTTTCGAAGCGGGCAGGAGCGTTCAGGAATCGCCGGCAGGGGAAGTGCCTGTCGAACCGATCGATGTGGTTGCAGAGCCAGTCTTGAAGGGCTTGCCAGCATCGTCGGCCTTCGATACGGATGGCTTTCCGCTCGAGCGCACTGCGGTTATCGAACATGGCGTGCTCACGACGCTCATTGGCTCCATCCGTCATGCGGACTGGCTCGGGGTGCCTCGGAAGGGGGCATTTGGGCTGTTTTCGGTTTCTCCTGGTAAGATGAGCCTCGACGAGATGCATGCGGAGCCCTACCTCGAGCCGGTGATGTTCTCGGATTTCAGGCTGGATTCCGTAACTGGCGATTTTGGCGCGGAAGTGCGCCTTGCGTACTATTTCGACGGCAAGAAAGTCGTCCCCGTGACGGGCGGCTCGATTTCGGGCTCGCTGAGCACGCTCCGTGCGGCCATGCGGCGCAGCAGGGAGGTGGGCCTGGCGGCTCGGTCGCTCTGTCCGAAGGCAGTCATGTTCCAGGGAACGATTATCTCAGGGGCTTGCTGAAATTCGGGTTATCCTAGGCGAATCAATACGAACGGCCCGGATTTTACTGAATCGCTTTGCGGAGTGCCTCTATTTTATCAGTCTTTTCCCAGCTGAAACTGTCGCGGCCAAAATGCCCATAGGCTGCTGTTGCACGGTAAATGGGATTCTTGAGTTGCAGCGCTTCAATTATGCCTCGCGGAGACAAATCGAACACCTTGAGGATGGCCTGCTCTATCGCGAATTCATCGACCTTAGCAGTTCCAAATGTATCGACAAGCACGGAGATTGGCTCCGGCACACCGATTGCGTACGCGAGCTCGAGCTCACAGCGGTCGGCAAGCCCTGCAGCGACCACATTTTTTGCGATATATCGCGCCATGTACGCCGCCGAACGATCCACCTTAGAGGGATCTTTCCCTGAAAATGCCCCACCACCGTGCCTTCCCATGCCGCCATAAGTATCGACAATGATTTTGCGCCCGGTCAAGCCGGTATCGCCGGAAGGACCGCCGATTACGAATCGCCCCGTCGGATTGATATAGTACCGTGTCCGCTCGTCAAGAAGACCCGTCGGCGCAAGCACTGGCCTAATCACCCTTTCGATGAGCGTCTGACGAATTTCTTCATATTCGAGATAGTGCCCAGAGCCATTTATCTCATCATGCTGCTGAGAAAGGACTACCGCAGATATGCGTACGGGCTTGTGCCCATCGTACTCAACCGTAACCTGGCTCTTGCCATCGGGACGCATCCAGGGGATCTCTTTCGCTTTACGGACTGCTGAGGCTTTCTGAAGTATTTTGTGAGCCAGGATAATTGGTGTTGGCATGAGCTCAGGCGTTTCATTGCAGGCAAAGCCAAACATCATGCCCTGATCGCCGGCGCCCTGCTTGCCTTCATATTCCTTGAGACCATGGCCCTCGACTCCCTGCGCAATGTCCGGCGATTGGTTATGAATCGAATTCAGCACAGCCATCGAAGCCCAATCGAGGCCATATTCGGGGTTGTCATAGCCGATTTCACGAACCACCGAGCGCGCAACTTCCTGGATATCGACATAGGTATGCGTCGTTATCTCGCCGCCCACGAGGACGAGACCAGTTGTCGTAAAGCACTCGCATGCAACGCGGCTATGCTTGTCTTTAGCCAGGCATGCATCGAGTACCGCATCGGAAATCTGGTCACAAATTTTGTCAGGATGGCCTTCGGAAACAGATTCGGACGTAAAAGGACGAAGAAGAGGTTGAGTCATTTGAGCCCTCTTTAGCTAGAATTTCTTGCCCGCCCGCAATTCGGATAACTCGGCGGGACCAGACCACTTCGAAGACTTCTGCTGGTCTGGCTTTCTTGTAAAGTGTAGCGAGGACCTCAAATTTGGTCAAGCCGCCCCAAAAGCAAAAATATTTCATTTTCATACAAGTACTTTCCGATAATAAAATTATGAGGCTTCTTCAAGGTGGAACCTGCGGGCAAAGCATTCGGGCGGTCAGGAGCATTTCGGTGGCACGTGATACTGCTGCGCGTTTCATTTTAGCGCGCATTGTCGCTATCGCGGTGCTCTGGTCTGCGCTGGCCGTTTTTCCCTCGTATGCTGCCGTGACAGCCCCACCTCTCCTTGGAAGAGCCTCTGCCGATTCTCGCCAGGCTGTGATCAAGGCTGCCGAATCTTTTCTGGGGGTACCATATCGCCTAGGGGGCGAAACAAAAAGCGGCATCGATTGTTCGGGCCTTGTCTATGTCGCCTTCTTAAAAGCAACAGGTATCAAAGTACCGCGCACTGTACGCGATCTTTCAAACTGGGTTCTTGTCATTCCGCGGCAGGACCTCGTGCCGGGCGATCTTGTGTTCTTCGATTTGGAGGCGAGCGCGGCCGCAACCTCTGTCCCCAATCAAACCTCTGTCCCCCAAAATGCCTCCTTTCTCTCCAAAGCCGATCATGTCGGCATCTATATCGGCGATGACGTCTTCATTCACGCAGCGAGTTCGGGCAGCCCAAAAGGGGTTATCAAGAGTTCGCTGAGTGAAGCGGGGTGGAAGCATCGCTTTCTCTTTGCGGGCCGTGTTCTGCCTGCTGCCGCTCTTTCTGGTATCGCTGCAGAATGGGGAGGAGGACTTGGTCTTGGCCATCTCGATTCGCTCTTGAGCTCGCCTTTTGTCTCTTTGCGTTCTTTCAATGGCTGGGGAGAACTCTCTTTGCCAATTACGAATAATTTTGCTGCAGGTATTCGCCTAGGTATCGCCTGGGACAGCTACCTTAGCATGGTAAAAGTGCCCGCTGAGCTCGACATTGGGCAGATTTCAGGTTTTTCACTTTTTGCTGGGCCAGCGCTGACATTTGGCAGCTCTGTGCACCTTATTGCGACAGGTGGCATTCGCTGGTCACCATTGCTCTTCTCTTCGGGCACTCAGCGCTTCGGTATCTATACCGAACTTCGGTACGACCATTCTGTACCTCTTGCTGGGCAGCCGGACAATGTACTTGCTGACATGAATGCCCGTCTCAGTTTTTCTATAGGGTTCAGGCTGAGGTCCGTAAAATATTGAAAAACAAAAAGAGCTGCCCTCTTTCAGACAGCTCTTTGGCATCACGAATAACTTTGGGAGCGCATCAATTTGAAAATGCCGCGACGTCCCGCTCTTTTCTGCGCAATCAAAGCATTCAGCAGGTTTGAATCCGAGCGCGCCGCAAGGCCATATTTTCTAGCCAGCCGAGATTCAAGCCTGCGCCTGCTCCATCACCGGCACGAGCTTTTTTGTGCCAAAGACATCGACCTCGAGCATTTTATAGCACTTGGTCGGGCACTTTTCGACACAGATGCCGCATGATGTGCACTTGGCATAATCGGTAACGGGAATGCCATTTACCATGGTAATTGCGCCTTCCGGGCAGGATTTGACGCAGAGTTCGCATTTGATGCAGCCGACTTTGCAGGTTTTAATAACGCTCGCTTTAACTGTGCTTCTGTTCGAACACAATACGATCGAACCCACGCGATCGCGCGGCACAAGCGTAAGAATCTTCTGCGGGCATTCCTCAACACACAACCCGCAACCAGTGCAATTGTCATAGTTGACATGCGGCAGGCCATCTTCTCCCATCGCCAGCGCATCGAACTTGCATACATTCACGCAGTCGCCAAATCCCTGGCAGCTCCATGAGCAGGTTTTTACGCTGCCCGTGGAAAGCTTGGCTGCGCGGCAAGTCTGAATGCCATTGTATTCGCCCTTGCTTACTGTTTTATCGATTGCGCCCTGACAGAGAAGAACGGCAACTTTATCTTCTGCAGTCGCCTCTATCCCCATAATCTTGGCAAGCGCTGCGGCCGTCGCTGAGCCTCCAGCTGAACATTTATTGACTGGCGCTCTGCCTGTTGCAACTGCCTCCGCATACCCATCGCAGCCAGGAAATCCACAGCCGCCGCAGTTTGCGCCGGGCAGAGCCTGTCGTACCTCATCAATTTTCGGGTCCCGTTCCACTTTGAATTTTTTATTGAAAAAAGCCAACGCAATCCCGATGACAAATGCAATTACCGCCGAAACTCCAATTGTATATAAAATAATCGCAATCATATTATTGTCCTTTTACTTGATCAGCCCTGACAAACCCATGAATGCGACGCCGATCAGTGCGGTTTCCATAAATAGAATTGGCGTTCCCTGGAGAAATTTCGGCACCGGGCTCGTTTTCATTCTGTCGCGAATACCTGCAAGCAATACCATCGCGAGAAGATATCCTATCGACACAGCGACAGCATAGACAATGGATTCAATAAAGTTATACTTCAATGAAATATTCTCGAATGTAATGGCGGAAATCGCGCAGTTGGTAGTAATCAGCGGCAGATATATTCCCATCGCCGAATACAGGCCTGGAACATTCTTTTTCAGATAGAATTCGACGAGCTGCACCAGGCTGGCTATGACCAATATGAAGATAAGAATTTCCATAAAGGTCAAACCGAGTGGTACAAGAATATAGTGGTAAATCGGCCAGGTTGCCGCCGTCGCAAGCACACCGACAAAGGTAACGGCAAAGCCCATTCCGATCGATTGCCCAACATCGCTTGTCATGCCTATATAGGAGCACAACGCGAGGAAGCGCATGACGACGACATTGTTTACCAGAGATGCGAGTATGAATATTTTTATCAAATCCATTATGCAGCCTCCTCTCTCGCTTCGAGCTTCTTTCGCTCAACATTTTCCATCCTGCGTTTCAGCCAGATATTGAATGCGACAAAGAAACTGAACACAAAGAATCCTCCCGGCGGGAGAACGAAGAACAGAATGGGCTGGTATGAAGCAGGCATAACCTGGATTCCAGCCAGCGTCCCGTTGCCGAACAGCTCTCTCAATGCAGCAATCCCTATCAGGACCCATGTATACCCAAGGCCCATTCCCAGCGAATCAGCAATCGCCGATCCGAGGCTCTGTTTCGATGCAAAAGCTTCCACGCGCCCCATGATGATGCAGTTGACAACGATGAGCGGTATGAACACGCCCATGCTTTTCGAAAGATCCGGGAAATATGCCTTCATAATAAGGTCCACTATTGTGGTGAATGCACCAATGACAATGAGGAAAATTGGCATTCGGATAATCGACGGAATGAGTTTTCTGAACAGCGAGACGATGACCTCAGAGAAAAAAAGTACAAAGGTCATCGCAAGCCCCATGCCGATGCCGTTCGAAACATTCGTCGTAACGGCAATCGCGGAGCAGAGGCCTATCATGAGCATCAGCAGGGGATTTTCGAATATGATACCCTGCCGAAAAACCTTATACAGCTTTTTCATTGTCATTTGCCTCCCGCATTGGGCTGTGTACCCTGCTGCTGCGTATTCTGTTGTTGCGAAGCATTGGAGTCGACCGTTTGAACAGCCATTTTCTGATCCATGTAGGCAATCGCTGCATCACCAGCGGCTTTTATGATTTTAGTCAGCGACCTGGAAGTAATGGTTGCGGCCGTGATCGCGACAACATCTTTCTTTACCTCGAACGGGTCGGTGAGGAATTTCCCCGCAAACTGCCCGACAAATGTTGTCTTTTTTGCTTTATTGACATAATAGCTTGGATTCGAAGCATTCATTCCAAGACCCGGCGTGTCTTTGAGTTCAATGACCTCAACACCAGCAATACTGCGATGCAAATCCACCGCAACAAGCAATGTTGCAGTTCCGCCGTAACTGGGGCCGACCGCCTTTATCGCAAGACCGAGTGGTATTGTTCCATTCTTTACTTCATATGCAGTTTCGAATTTTATGTTTGGGTCACTCGAGACGAAACCTTGTATCTTATCGAAAGCATTGGCTTGAGGGAAAAGCTCCTGCATCGATGCATTGAACTGCTTTTCAGCCTGCATTTCTATATTCTCTTTTGTAAAGGCATACACGACTGCAAGGCATGCACAGGCGACAGAAGCAAACAGAGCAAGCGTAATGCCTAGCTTTGCCATATCTTTTTTCATTTTGTCGCCTCCTTGGAAGGCTTGGCAGGCTTGGGAGGAGGCACGAAGCCGTATTTTTTCACTCGCAACTTATTGAGGAACGGTGTCAGCGTATTCATTATCAGAATTGCATAGGTCACACCTTCCGGGTAGCCGCCAAATTTGCGGATGAGCACGGTAATAAGCCCTATGCCGATGCCGAAAATTGCTTGTCCATATGGTGTAAGCGGGCGCGTCGCATAGTCGGTCGCCATGAAGAATGCGCCGAATACAATACCGCCGGTCAAAAGGCCAAGCACTGGATCCATCCCGAGCAACCAAGAGAACACAAACGTCGACGCGAGCACTGAGACCGGCACGATCCACTGAATTACGCCGATTCCCAATAGGAAAAGCCCGCCAATCAACACCAGCAGAATCGAGCTTTCGCCTATGGAGCCTGACCGATAGCCCATGAAAAGCTGACGGTAGAAAGCTCCGACATCGGTTGCGCCAAAATATTTCGCCACATCGGCGAGCGCGTTGCCTTGTTTGAGCAGATTGAGGGGGGTGGCAGCGCTCACCGCATCAGCCGGCAGCGCCAATCCCTTGGGCATGCTCCAACTTGTAATTGCCGCCGGAAAACTCATAAGCAAGAATGCGCGCCCAATGAGCGCCGGGTTGAATGGATTCGCTCCAAGTCCTCCAAAGAATTCCTTTGCGATTACAATCGCGAAAATCGCGCCCAACGCCACCATCCACAGCGGCGTCGAGGGCGGAAGAATAAGCGCCAGCAAAAGCCCGCTGACCACGGCGGAAAAGTCGCTAACTGTCATGCTGGCCTTGATCAGCTTGCGGAACAAAAATTCAGAGACAACTGCCGCTGCAATCGACGTCACCACAACGCCCAACGCTGGCAGCCCGTACAGATAAATGCCGTAGGCCGTCGCCGGCACAAGCGCAATGACCACCGACAGCATAATGCGCGGCGTATCAACCGGCGAAAATATATGGGGGCTCGACGAAAGGAGCAGTTTTCTATCGGACATTCTGGGCCTCCTTTTGTTTCAGCGCGCGCAGAACCTGCTTACCAACTCTGAATCGCTGAACAAGGTGTCGGTGCGCCGGACACACAAATGAGCAGCTGCCGCATTCGATACAGTCCATAAGGCCGATTTTTTCCGCTTCTGCATAGTTGCCGCTTTCGATTGCAATTGCGAGCAGCGCTGGGGATACCGAAGTCGGGCATGCCCGAATGCAGCGGCCGCAGCGGATGCACGTCTCCTCCTCGTACTGCAATGCTTCTTCTGTGCTCATGAGCAATACGCCGGAAGTGTTTTTCTGCACAGGAATTTCATAGCTCGGCACAGCGACGCCCATCATGGGGCCGCCGAAAATCACCTTTGCAAGCGATTCTTCGTCGGTCTCGACAATACCGGCTTTGACCAGGTCGGAAATAAGAGTGCCAATCGGCGCCACGAGATTTTTCGGCGTTTTGCATGCGCCGCCAGTCACGGTGAATCCGCGCTCGATGAGCGGCTTGCCTTCGCGGAAGGCATCAACGATTGCGCAGAGTGTTCCGACATTCGATACCACGCACCCGACATCCATGGGAAGCCCGCCAGACGGTACCTGTTTACCGGTGATTGCCGTGATAAGCATTTTTTCACCGCCCTGCGGATACTTTGTCTTAAGCTCCTGGATGCGGATCTTCATGCCCGCTTTCACCTGCGGGTTCTGGTCTATAGCTTTCTGCACATATGGAATCGCGTGCTTCTTGTTCTCTTCTATTGCGATGACGCCTTCAGGGGCATTGACGGTTTTCATGACGATTGCGACGCCGTCGACGATTTTTTCCGGTGTTTCGATGAGCGTGCGCTCGTCTATGGTGAGGTATGGCTCACATTCCGCAGCATTCGCAATGACGAGCGAGATTGGCTTTGTCGGAGCAAGCTTTACATGCGCAGGGAACCCTGCGCCGCCCATTCCCACTATGCCAGCGGCACGAATTCGGCCGAGGGCCTCTTCCTTGGTGCATGCAAAGGGATCCAGAGGCGGCATGAAATCCTGCGAAGTTTCCCCTTCGGGAGGATCCTTGGGCTCGATTACAATGCACAGGCCTTCGGTGTTGTTCGATTGCATGCGTGGCTCGATCTTTTTGACGACACCCGCTACCGACGCATGCAGCGGTACAGTCATTCGGCCTTCTGCATCCGCAATCTTTTGCCCTGCTTTTACAAACTCGCCGACCTTGACGAGAGGCTGGATCGGGGCGCCAAAATGCTGGTTGACGGGTATCACAACCTGTGGTACCGAAGTCAGCCGTTCGATCGGCTTTTCCCCTGAGCGGTCCTTTCTCTCGGGCGGATGTGCGCCGCCTTTGAATGTCCTGATTGACATGGTGGAAAGGTCTCCTTTGAAAATTAGCGCTGATTCGGCGGAGAAGACCAGCTTCTTCGCATTCGATGCAATTTGCTGGAAAATTATAACAAAACCGCACTATACTACCATCAGTTTTTGTGTATGGTCAAGGCAAAAAGTGCATAAGTATTTGTCGCGCAACAAATAGATAAAAATTTATTGAATGGAAGGGCGCGCGGCGATAGTCTATAAGCAAACGCAGCGAATTGTGCAAATGGTTGCCATTGTAAAACAAAAAGACGCCACCAGCCTATGACCGGCAGCGTCTTGAATAAACCCGGGAATCGGCTTATCCAGCGTTTATCAAGAGCTTACAGACACCTATTTGCGCCCCTTCAGCATGACACGAACCTGCTTCATAAGGCCTTCGCCTTCGCTCTTTGTTTCGATATCGATGATATCGTTGAGCGTTGTGTGAATGATGCGCCGTTCGAACGGATTCATGGGCTCGAGCAAAACAGATCTTCCGCTGCGCCGCACTTCTTCTGCCGTTTCGTAGCGATTCTGACAAGTGCTTCTTCTCTTCGGATTCGGTAATTCTCCGAATCGAGCACGATTTTCATGTCATTATGCCCAAGAGTGCCGGCATAGACATTGGCAAGCAGCTGCAAAGCATCGATATTCCGGCCCTTCTTGCCGATTAAGATCGATGCAGACTCTGTATCGATGCGCAGTCCCAGTTTTTTTGGCTCCCTAAAGGCAACCGATACGTCCGAAGAATAACCCATGCGCGCTATGACTTCCTTTGTCCATTCCACCATTTTCCGCTCGAAATCATCCATGGGTATCGGCTCCACATCGTGCCGCTCATGCTTTTCACGCTCTTCCTCCGGCATATCCTGCTGCATCTGCTTCGGGGCATCTTTTGTATGCACGCGGATGCGCACCTTCCCTTTTTTGAACAAACCTCCGCTTTGGTTTTCGATGATCTCGACATCGAACGAACTGGTATCGAGACCAAGCTCCTGGGCAGCAAGCTCAATCGCTTCGCGCTCGGTCTTTCCTTCAAACTCATATATCATCTGGATCGCTCCTCATAGAAAGATTCAATTATTTTTTCTTTTTGGGACTGNCCTTCGCTGCCGAGCCAGAGCCCGAATTGGGGGCGAATTTTCCTGCGGCTCCTCGTTTTTTATCCTTTTCGCTTTTCGCTGCCTGGTTTTCGAGCCATTTTGTCACTTTTTCAGAGAAGCCTTCTTTGGAACCAGCACGGCCGACCGGCCTGGCTTTGGTGTCGACGGCAGCATTCTTCCCGCTTGCGAGCTTTGACGCTGCGGGTCTCGAGACGTTTCCCGATGTACGAGAAGATGGCTCGCCAGTCCCTGTACTTATAGAACCTCCCCCGCCGCTTGCGGCTGCTTCTGCCCGAGCGAGCTTGTGTTTCTTCATGAGGTCGTTGATGACGATCTGCTGAAGAATAGTGAGCACGTTGTTCGTAATCCAGTAGATGAGAAGCCCCGATGGCACGTCGTACAGGATGAAAAAGAACATAATCGGCATGCCATACATCATCAGCTTCATCTGGCTGGCCTGCTGACTGTTGCTTTGGGCACTTTGGGGAGATTGGGTGAACTTGCCATACAAAAGCTGGCTAATCAAATAAATGATGGGCAAGGCTCGTAAATCATTCCAACCGACTATCGGAATCCTGAAATTGCCGAAATTGACGATGCTCTCCGGCAGGGAGAGGTCGTTTATCCAGCCTTTGATGAACATAGCGCCGCGGAGATCGAAATGGTTGTTGAACAGGTTGTACATGGCGATAAAAAGTGGGAACTGGATGAGCAAAGGCAGGCAGCCGGACATCGGGTTATAGTTTTCGCGCTTGTAGAGCTCGGCCATTTCTTGGTTGAGCTTCTGCGGATTGCCTTTGTACTTCGCCTGCAATTCCTGGATTTTGGGCTGAAGCTCTGCCATCCGTGCAGTAGACATCGAACTTTTCTTTGTGAGCGGATAGAACAGCGCTTTGATGAGGACCGTTACCAGAATAATCGCGATGCCATAGTTCGGTATGAGCTTATAGAAGAAATTAAGGAGAAATTTGAGAATATTCTCGAGCCAGCCCAGTATGCCCGATCTCTCCATGGCATCTTCCAGCTTGAGATTCGCCAAACCAAACCCATTCTTGTCGGCATATTCATATTTCCCGAGTTCAGCCGACGTCTTGGGGCCAAAATAAAAGTAATAGGTATCGGTAGTGGACACGCCCGAAAACGAAGTTCGCAGGAGCGAAAGCGTATTCGTCTGCTTGATCAGCGGATCCTGGGCTGTCTCGATTTCATACCCCGAAATCGGCGCCTTTGGAACCGCTATAAAAGTGAAGTATTTGCCCGACATGGCAAGCCAGCTTGCGCTTGGCGCAATCATGGTCGGCGTATTCGCCTTGGGCTGTTCGGATTTCTTCTTGCCATCTACTTCTGCGATGTATTTGCGGTAATCGGCGTTTTTGGGCAGCTGATCGAAGCGCGGACCTATTTGCGGGCCCAGATCCAGCCGATATGCAATGCCGTTCGCACCCAAGGCTATCGGCTTTCCGTCAGGCTGCTCGATACTGATGCCAAGCGCAAACAAGTACTCGCCTTTCTTGAAGGAATACATTCGTTTGAGTACAAAAGGCACTTTCTGATCGCTGCCAGCCAATGGCGCTTCAAACATGCGCGAGAACTCAATCGCGGTTTTGCTCTCGTCCAGCCATTGCGCATTCATGAGTTCGCGCATCGGTGCGATTGCAGAGCCGAAAGAAAGCGATAATCCATCAGCGCCCGATGAGCCGGGCACGATCAAATCAACTGCACCGCTCTTGTCTCTATGCTTTTTCAGGGTCAGAGAGACAATTTCGCCTCCCTCATTGGTCAGGGTCGCGTGTATTACATCGGTATCGATGGTATAGGTTTGTTTCTCTGAGGGTACAGGAATCGATGAGCTGCTTGGCGTTTTTACAGGAATGGGCGATGCTACTGTTACCGCAGGCGTACTGGTATTCTGCGCGGGGAGCTCTGTCCCCTGGGCAGGTGTTTGCGTTGCCGTGCTCTGCTGCGCTGCAGGCGGAAACAGCGCATTCTGCACTATAAAGCCGGCGCTCACGATCAAGGTAGAAAGGACAACCGCAATGATTGTGCGGCGGCGATCTTCTTTGGAAGACGGTTCTTGTTCGAATATATTGCTCATGGTACTGGGTCAAAGCCTCCTGGATTTCCTGGATGACAGCGAATCACGCGTTTGAANGAAAGCACAAGCCCTTTGAATGGGCCATATTTTCTGATCGCCTGATATGAGTAGGCTGAACAGGTCGGATAGAACCTGCAAGACGGCGGAAACAGCGGCGAAATAAAGATCTGGTAAATGCGAATCGCAACCAGCAGAGGAAAAGACAGAATCTTGTTTACAATGTTCATCGCAGCAAATCCGCCTTGTGCAGCAGATACTGCATCGCGCTGCGGCAATCAGAAAGTGCCGCACATCCGGGGTAGAGCACGAATACAATATCAAAGCCTGACTTGACGGAATGGCGCAAAAGCCGCCAGGATTCTCGCGCAAGCCGTTTTGCTCTGTTTCGCGCTACCGCACCGGAAAAAGAACGCACCGCAATAAATGCTGCCCGGCTTTCCTGCTCGCCTTTATAAAGGACCTGCATTCGCATCCCTTTGCAGGAAAACCGGGCTCCATCCTTGAAAATCAGATCGATTTCGCTCGCTTTCCGAACACGCAGATGCTTGGGAAAGCTTCGATCATACTGTTCTCCCTCTTGTTCGGGATTCGATCTTTCAATACTTCTTCTTCTCATCGGCGACAGAGAGCTTGATTCTTCCTTTTGCTCTCCTTCTTTTCAGAACAAGACGTCCGCCTTTTGTCTTCATGCGGGCGCGGAAACCGAATTTTCTGTTCCGTTTCGTTCGGCTCGGCTGATAGGTGCGCTTCATGATTCAATCTCCTTGTCATAACGGCTGCTTTGAAACACGTTCTATTTCGCGCTGCAGCCGGAAAATTGCATAGTCGGGCGCTGGAGTATAGAACGCAAAACTATATTTGGTCAATCGTCTCTTGCCCGCTGTAAGCGAGCAAAAATTTCTCTGAGGGGCTCAGGCAGTGCTGACTTGGGCGCTTTGTGTATATGCGAAGTATCATTGGCTGGCTGCTGTGCCAAAGATTCTGCCTGCGGCAGCTGAGACTCTGACGGCGCCTCGCGCTTCCGTGACTGAACCTGCGGGCTCTGCTGTGCTTCAGGCGCCGCTTCCTCGACTGTAAATGCAAGGCTTGTGATTTCCAGTTCGGGAAAATTCTTCGCTATGCGCTGGAGAATGCGCTCCTGATCGATCTGCAGAAGCTGAATCCAGCCGGCATGGTCAGCAGCAATAAGCAGCGTTCGGCGCAGAATGCTTTTTGGTTTTGAATGGTCGGCAAGGCGCTGGCCAACAATGTTTTTCCACGAAGCTCGGAAAGACTCGAACTGCGTTGCGGACCGCAGCGTCTTTTCATCGAAAAACCTCGAAAGAATTTCACCGGCTTTCTTCACGCGAAAATCGTCCATTGCTCACCCTATAGACAATTGTACTCTCGTCTGCATATTCGCGCCATGGTTCTTCGGGCAAAAAAGTAAAGACAGCCTGCGCCCCGGCATTTTTCGCCGGCAACAGCGAAAAAAAGCGCCGCCGTTTTGCCACATCAAGCTCAAGAAGCACATCATCAAGAAGAAGAACCGGATAACAGCGAACTTCCGCCGACAAAAGTTCTGCATACAGATGTACCTGCACAATGCGCAGAATCAAGGAAGCAAGCCGAAGCTGTCCTGTCGAGGCAAATGCGGCAAAATTGCGCCCTTCCCTCGTAAAAATCCACCGGTCACGATGCGGTCCGCTAAGGCTGGTTGCTGCGGCGATGTCCTTGGTCCGGCTNTCTAAAAGCAAGTCCATTATNTCTTCTTTGGAAGCATCGGGAGGCCAGCTCGGTGAATACCGAATTGAAACCTCCGTCCCCAATTGCGATACGCGCTCGTACATCTGAGGAAAGCGAGCCACGAAGAGCTGCGAAAGCCGCTTGCGGTAGGCCATGATTTCGTGACCATACTGCGCAAGCTGTTCATCGAGCGTGTCGAGGATACTGAATGTGTCTGTTTTTAGCGCAATATTTCTATGCTTAAGTACTCTTCGATAGAAACGGAGCAGGTCGATGTAGTCCAGCCACAGCATTCCAGCGCACTGATCGAAGAAAAAACGCCGTTCTTCCGGCATGCCCGCCGCAAACGCCAGATCCTCGTGGCAAAAGACAACAGCTGGATTGTGGGCAACAAGTTCCTTGCGATCGGAAAGCAGTTTGTCATTGATGCGGATTTCCTTGCGCCCTTCTATCGAATACCGGATGCTAATCTGCTCCTGAGCTGGCGAATTGATTCCCCGCCACTGAGCGCGAAGCAAAAACTCAGGGCTTCCATGCATGAGCAGCTCGCGATCCTGATGCGTTCGGAATGAATTGCCATAGCTAAGACAATAGAGCGCTTCGAGAAAATTGGTTTTTCCTTGCCCATTTTCGCCGAGAAGGAAGATATTTCCAGCGCCCAGCTCCAATTCGCTTTCTTCTATGTTTCTGAAGCGGGCGATTCGTATCTGTTCGAACGCCATTTATGGCTGCTGCATCGGCATAATGATATGGAAATAGTTCCCAGCTGGTTCAGGCCGGAGCGTAATCGCACGCGATGGATCTGTAAACTCGATAGCCAGCTTATCCGTGTCCAGCACTTTAAGGGGATCCTCTAAGTATCGATTACTCAAAAGAATTACCACATCCTCTCCTTCATATTCGCAGGGCAGTTCTTCTCTGGCTGCGCCCAGCTCTGTTTCTTCAGATTCCAATACGAGTCCCCTGCTCGAAACATTGAGGATAACCTTGCTGGATTTTTCGACAAAAAGCGAAACGCGCCGCAATGCAGCCTGAAGATCATCTTTCGATACAATAAAATGATTTCGTTGATCCCGCGGAATGACTTTCTGATAATTTGGAAATTTGCCCTCAATCAGAAAGCTGGAAAGCTGGTAATTTCCAAAGCGGAAAAATATATTCTTTTCATTGACAGCCACGAGTATCTGACCTTCATCTGGAGCACGCTTCATAAGTACCGAGAGAGCTTTCGGAGGAATGATCGCACTTGCAAAATCAGGTATATTCCCCGCTGGTGTAGCGATAAATGCCAAACGGCGACCATCGGTCGATACCATGGCTATCACATCATCAGGCAGTTTTTCCATAAATACGCCATTCATGAAAAAGCGCGTTTCATCATTCGATACAGAGAAAATTGTCTGACTGATCATTTTTCGAAGATCATGCGCTTGAAGAATGAAGTACTGATTCTCTTCGATGCGCGGAAGCTCGGGGAATTTATCGCCTGCGATTGTCTTGAGCTGAAAACGGACTTTCTTTGAGAGAGGACGAATTTCAACACTCGATTCGCGCTGTTCAAACAGCATATCGCCTTCGGGAATCGAATTTAAAATAGCCATAAGCTTGTCACAGAACACCGTAAGCGATCCTGGCTCTGAATCCGAAATCGGTATTTCAGTTTCAAAGCCTACTTTTGCATCTGTTGCACGGATAATGAGTTTCGAATCTGTTGTTTCAAGATACACATTCGACATGATTGAAAATGCGTTCTTGGACGCAATAATGTCTTGAGCAATCGCAATTTCTCTGGAAAAGGTATCCCGATCGCAGATAAATTTCATAGGAAGGCTCCTCCAATCAGATGCTTTATACTATCAGTTCATTTGATAAAAATAAACAGGCTTCTGCACAAAAAGTCATAGAACCATGTGCTATGCTTTTTATTGATTTCTTCATCTCTTTTATTACGGACTCTATTAATATATAAACAGTAATAATAATAGTAAGCAAGGCGCAAATGTTGAAAACTGAATTAAGACTTGAAAAAATAAAGAAATAAACTTGTGTAAAACTTGTTTAAAAATATGTTCTTAAGTGCAGGTTTTCCACAAGACAGGCACTTTTCCACAACGAGAAGGAAGTTATCCACAGGTTTGTAACCGAAAGACAACAAAAGTTCTGAAACTGCGCACAAGCCTCAGCTTACGTTGAGGAATTTTCCTTACATTCCTGGATAAGTCGATTCATTGCAGAAGCAAATATCGAATCAAACTTTATGAGATCTTCGATTTTCTGGCAGGAATGCATGACGGTAGTGTGATCTCTCCCATTGAATTCTGAGCCGATTTCTGTTGTAGAGTAGTCGGTAGTCTCGCGGATGATATACATTGCCACCTGACGGGCAAGCGCAATGTTTTTGCTGCGTTTTTTGCCTTTGAGATCGGAGATCGACAATTTATAGTAATCGGCGACAGTTTTAATAATGGATGAGACATTGATTGAAGCAGGTTTGAAGGCATTTGTCAGCTGTTTGATAACATTCTGAGCAATATCATACGTAGGTTCGACATTGATTAAATCCGAATATGCGATGATCTGGTGAATACAAGAATCCAAATCACGCACATTGGTTTCGATGCTTTTGGCTATCAAATTGATGACATCTTCCGAGAATGTTCGCTTGTAGAGCTCGAGCTTCTTTCTGATGATGGCAGCTCTCGTTTCGAAACCAGGGGCGGTGAGATCTGTTTTCAGACCCATCATAAAGCGGCTTTTCAGTCTTTCGGAAAAATCCTTGAGCTCGGATGCAGGGCGATCGCAGGTGAATACGAGTTGTTTACCTGAATCATAGAGAGCGTTGAAGGTATGAAAAAGTTCTTCCTGAACGCCATGCTTGCTCTGGAAAAAGTGGATATCGTCAATGAGAAGCACATCGATGTTGCGGTATTTATTCTTGAATTCGTTGGTTGTGCGATCATGGATAGTCTTTATGAATTCGTTGGTAAAATCTTCGGCAGTGACGCAGATAATGCGCAGTTCAGGATGGCGTTCGGCGATTCTATTTCCGATGGCATGCATGAGATGCGTTTTACCAAGACCGACACCTCCGTAAATGAGGAGGGGATTATATGAGGTTCCGGGTATCTCAGCGACAGCGGTCGCTGCATTGAATGCGAAATTGCTGTTTTCGCCGACTACAAAGCTTTCGAATGTATAGCGCGGCTGAAGATTGGCTGTTCTCGATTCCTGAATATGCCTGGGATAGGCGGGACTGGAAGAATTGCTTGAGATTTGTTCATCCGAAGAGCGGGTTTCGATCTGGAGGGTAGCTTGTGGTTCGTTTTGCTTTTCTGGCTTTTTTGCTGAGCCATTTGATGAAGTTGCAGCGGCTTTTTGCAAAGGAAGGCGCTGCTCGATGGCTGATGGCTGCGCTTCTACCGAGAGGTTTACTTGCATGCCCAAAATCGACGAGAGGATCTCTTTCATGAAATTGCCATATTTTCGCATGAATTGATCGCGAAGGAAGGTATTGTTTGCGCGAAGAAGAATTGTGTCGTTCTCGAACCCAAGGTATTCTAATCTGAACCACATGATGAATTCGGATTCCGGAACTTGAGATTTGGCGATTTCGAGAGCTTTTTGCCAAATAGTTTCATTGCTTTCGTCGATCATTCCCAGAAAACTCCCAATCTTTTACATTATTTCCACAAGTTATCCACAAGAGAACACGATTTCCTATACACCCGATGCCCGGCATAGCGCAAGATGGAAGGAAGTCGATTTTCGGAAAAATTTGATGTCATGTATAGGAAACAGCATAAAAATCGGCGAATTTTAAAGAATTTTTATATGAAAAGCGATAAAAAATTAACATTTGCCGTGCAACTGCCTTTATCGAAAAAGAATTGCAATGCTTATCTGCCAAGAAGCTCACAACATTACAACAATTTATACACAAGTTTTCCACAAGTCTTTCCACAGAGCTTGGATATGGGTTTGCCTTGGCTTCGCTTTACTCAAACATCGTAATCTGATATGCTAACACAAGAGATTTGAATCCCTAATCTTGTATCTTTTCCCTGATTTTTCATTCAGGATCAATATGGAATCAACGGTTAACAATTATTCTGCAAGTACCATTCAAGTGCTCAAAGGGCTTGAGGCCGTCAGAAGACGGCCTGGCATGTATATCGGATCGACGGGTATCGAAGGTTTACACCATCTGGTCTATGAGGTGGTCGATAACTCGATAGATGAAGCGCTGGAGGGGTATTGCAACAATGTTGTCGTAGCGCTCGAGAAGCAGGATATCGTACGGGTTGAAGACGACGGCCGGGGCATACCGGTCGACATTCATCCGACAGAAGGCATTTCTGCGCTCGAACTTGTCATGACTCGGCTCCATGCCGGCGGAAAGTTCGATAAAAAGAACTACAAGGTATCCGGCGGTCTGCATGGCGTCGGCGTTTCAGTTGTCAATGCGCTGTCTACCTGGCTCGAGGTATATGTACACACAGGCGGTAAAGTATACTATCAAAAATACTTGCGCGGCATTCCCGAGAAACCGGTTGCACAAATCGGCGAAACGGACAAACGGGGCACCATTGTCCGATTCCAGGCAGATCCCGAAATTTTCGAAGAAACCGTCTATTCTTTTGATATATTGAGCAACAGACTTCGAGAGCTTGCGTTCCTCAACAAAGGAATAAAAATAAGCCTTCTGGACGAGCGCCTTGCTCAGCCGAAGCGCATCGAATTCCACTTCGAAGGCGGCTTGCGGGAATTCGTCGAATACCTCAACAAGAATAAATCAGTAATCCACAGAGAAGTAATATATTTTTCCGGAACGCGCGACGATGTAGAAATTGAAACAGGAATCCAGTACAACGACGGCTACAATGAGACAATGTTCTCCTATGTAAATGGTATCAACACGCGCGAAGGCGGCACACACCTCGTCGGGTTTCGAAATGCTCTTACGAAAGTCATCAATGACTTTTTCAAGAAGTCTAAATATAATAAGAAAATAGAAGAAAATCTTTCTGGCGACGATGTACGTGAAGGCCTCACTGCCGTATTGTCGGTCAAGGTTCAGGAACCTCAGTTTGAGGGCCAGACGAAGGGTAAACTCGGTAACAGCGAAGTCAAAGGCATTGTAGAAAGCTTTCTGGCCGACCAGCTCGATCTGTATTTCCAGAAAAATCCCGATGTAATCAATATTATTTTGGATAAATGCACAATGGCGGCAAGGGCTCGAATCGCTGCTCGTCAGGCGCGCGAGCTCACCAGGCGCAAGAGCCTGCTCGAGGCTTCGAGTCTGCCCGGCAAGCTTGCTGATTGCCAGGAAAAAGACCCCACAAAGTGCGAACTCTTCATTGTCGAAGGCGATTCTGCAGGCGGCTCGGCTAAAATGGGCCGCAACAGAGTGTTCCAGGCTATTCTTCCGCTGTGGGGCAAGATGCTCAATGTCGAAAAAGCCCGTCTCGACAAAGTAATTGGAAACGACAAGCTTCAGCCCATTATCGCAAGTCTTGGGACGGGCATCGGCGAGGATTTTGATGTATCGAAGCTGCGCTACCATAAAGTCATCATCATGGCGGATGCCGATGTTGACGGCTCGCACATACGGACGCTGCTTCTTACGTTCTTCTATCGCTATATGACCGAGCTCATCGAGCATGGCCATGTCTACCTCGCAATGCCTCCGCTGTACCGCATCGCCTACGACAAAGACGTGCGCTATGCCTACAGCGATGAAGAGAAAGATCATATTCTATCAGAAATTAACAAAGACTCCTCTAAAATTGCCGTGCAGCGGTACAAAGGCTTGGGCGAGATGAATCCCGAGCAGCTGTGGGAAACCACCATGGACCCAGAGCGCAGAATGATCAAACGCATAACTATGGAAGATGCAGTTCTTGCTGAAGAGATGTTTGTGACGCTTATGGGCGAACAGGTAGAGCCAAGAAGGCTCTTTATAGAAGAAAATGCCCTCGCAGTGTCGAATCTCGATGTGTAAAGGCGGAAAATGATGTCGGAAAGCGGCAATATCATACAAATTCCCATTGAAGAAGAAGTTAAGACTTCGTATCTCAATTATGCAATGTCAGTCATCGTTTCACGTGCCCTGCCGGATGTGCGCGATGGACTCAAGCCTGTGCATCGCAGGCTCCTCTTCGCGATGGAAGAACTCGGGCTGCGAAATAATGCGCCGACCAAAAAAAGCGCACGCATTACCGGTGATGCCATGGGTAAGTATCACCCGCATGGCGACTTGTCTCTATATGACGCCCTCGTTCGCATGGCGCAGGATTTTTCGCTCCGCTATCCGCTTGTACAGGGGCAGGGAAATTTCGGGTCAATCGATGGTGATCCTCCCGCTGCAAGCCGATACACAGAAGCCAAACTCTCGAAAATCGGCGAAGAAATGCTCGCCGACCTCGACAAAGAGACAGTCGATTTCGTACCGAACTATGATGAAAGCCTCAAGGAACCGAGCGTCCTGCCTTCGGCGATTCCGAATCTTCTCATCAATGGTTCGAGCGGCATCGCAGTCGGTATGGCTACGAACATGCCGCCTCACAACTTGAGGGAAATTGCGCAAGCAATCGAGGCATACATAGAAAATAAAGATATAAGTATCGATGAATTAATGAATTATGTAAAAGGTCCCGACTTCCCGACCGGCGGTATTATCTATGGCATGCAAGGTATCCGAGAAGCCTATGCCACAGGGAGAGGAAGATTGACAATACGCGGCCGCTTTATCATCGAAACTATGAAAAGCGGGCGCGAGCAGATTGTGTTCACCGAAATCCCTTATGCCCTGAACAAAACAACGCTTGTAACGCGTATTGCCGAGCTTGTCAGGGACAAACAAATCGATGGCATTTCTGATTTGCGCGACGAAAGCGACCGGGAAGGCATCCGGATTGTTCTTGAGCTCAAAAAAGGCGCAATTACGAAAATTGTGCTCAATCAACTGTTCATCCATACACCATTGCAAAGTACTTTCGGCGTAATTAATCTGGCGCTGGTCAACGGAGCTCCCAAGTGCCTTAACCTCAAGGAATTGATTGCATACTATGTGCAGCATCGATTCGAAGTTGTCACAAGACGCTCGCAATATGAGCTCAAAAAGGCTGAAGAACGAGCCCATATTCTGCAAGGCCTCGTCATTGCCCTGCAGAATATCGATGAAGTTGTCGCAATTATAAAAGCGAGTCGAAATGTCGATATAGCAAAGACAAATTTGCGAGAGCGATTTGGACTCAGTGATGTACAGGCGCAGGCTATTGTCGATATGCGCCTGGGACGCCTTACCAGCCTGGAAACCGAGAAGTTGCTGGCCGAATTGAAAGAAACAGAATCGCGCATCGAATATCTGAGAGCCTTGCTTGCAGATCCCGCAGCGATTCATGGCGTCATCAAGAAAGAGATCCACGAGCTTGCCGAGAAGTATGGCGACGAGCGCAGAACGGAAATCGTGCCAAACCAAGTCGAGCAAATCAATATCGAAGATCTCATCAAACCCGAAGAAATGGTTATCCTTATATCAAATAAGGGATTTATAAAGCGCATTTCGGTCAATCAGTACCGCTCGCAAGGCCGGGGCGGCAAAGGCTCAAGCTCTACATCGCTGCTCGAGGATGACTTCTTGCAGCAATTGTTTATCGCAAACACCCACGATTATCTTCTCTTTATTTCGAGCTGGGGCAAAGCATACTGGCTCAAGGCACTGGAGATACCGGAAGCAAGCAGGCAGGCAAGAGGCAGTCATATCCGATCTTTACTTGCCATTTCGCAGGATGAAGAGATTACGGCGGTTGTCGATTTCAGCGATTTTTCGGATAACCAGTATATATTGATGGGAACGCTCAAGGGCGTAGTCAAAAAAGTAGCAACAAAAGAATTTGCTAATGCAAAAACGCGAGGTATCATCGGGATTTCGCTCGATGATGGTGACAGACTGGTTTCAGCGATTCTTACCGGCGGTGCGGACGAAGTCATGTTGATTTCACGCAAAGGATTGGCACTGCGGATGCATGAATCCCAGGTGAGGCAGATGGGACGCACGGCGCGAGGAGTGCGCGGGCTCACATTGCAGGAAGAAGACGAACTTGCAGCCATGCTAAGAGTGGACAGCGAAGAGTCGATGCTCATTATTACCCAAAATGGCTATGGAAAGCGCGTGAAATACGATCTTTTCACACCGCACGCCAGAGGTACGAGAGGGCAGATCATTTACGAGCCGGATGAATCATCTGGCGAAGTGATAAAGGCCGTCACCGTACGAGAAGAAGACGAAGTGATGGTCATTACTTCGATGGGCAAGACAATAAAGTTGAATGTTTCTGCGGTCCGGCAGATGGGGAAAGGGGCGCGGGGTGTGCGGATTGTGAATATTGATCCGCCAGATTTTGTAATTGGTATGGACAAGATTGTGCAGCAGGGGGTACTCCCTGGATAGTGCTTCCAACCTTGTGCCAAAGTTGAAGTAAAGGGCGTCATTGTCGCGTCTACTTCTATGAGAAGACTTACGACATTCTCTGGAGGTAGATAC
>JGI24721J44947_10002851_pt1 | contig 24516 bp, 20 predicted proteins | sample YelNatPaOPGAMG01_FD_44947 | JGI IMG/M metagenome (IMG submission 44947) | reverse complement strand
CATTCTCAAACATTATCTGATTATATCATTTTTTGATTAGGAGTGAAAGCGCATTTTTTAAAAATTCCAATACACATCTCTAATAATAGACAATTTAAAAATTTAAATGGTGCCGATGGAGGGGGTCGAACCCACACGGCCTTTCGGCCACCAGATTTTGAGTCTAGCGCGTCTGCCAATTCCGCCACATCGGCACTTATATTTTCAAATAATTTATACACATTTTCGCATTAAAAATCAAGAAGATTTAGAATAAAATTTTATATATTCCTGACACGCATTTTTCTGTAATTTTCTTGATTCAGTTAGATAAATCACGATTATATCCCCAACTAACTTGTCCTGCTTTTCATATCANATCTTTTGTTCATTCTTTAACTCATGGCTTGCAATGACCTCATTATTNGCCTCATTATAAATTATAAACTCCTCAATGTGTAATCCTGGATCCGGATGTAATAGTATCTTGCAGAAATATTTCTTTTCAAGGTCTATCAACAGTTTTTCGTCTTCTGTTTCCAGTCGTTCAATCACGATGGGATGTGCCACAACCTTTAGGTTGAAATCCATCTCATCACGCAATCTTTTCTTAAGAATTTCAACTAATTTTCTCTGTATTTCAACGCTCATTGTAAGGGTGCTTTTTACTTTGCCTTTTCCTGCGCAATATGGACAATCATCATAAATTGATTCACGTACACTTTCAGTGTGACGCTGGCGAGTCATTTCCATAAGTCCGAGCTGAGATATTGGCAAAATATGGGTTTTTGCGCGATCTCGTCTGAGGTTTTGTTTCATTCTGTTATATACTGCCTGTTGATCGCGCCGCGATTTCATATCAATAAAGTCCAGCACAATAAGTCCACCCATGTTCCGCAACCTAAGCTGTCGGCATATTTCATCCGCTGCCTCAAGATTGACTTTCAAAATAGTTGAATCCAATTCCTTTGGATCAGTTTTATGCTTGCCAGTATTTACATCAATTGCTACCAAAGCCTCAGTTTCATCTATGACAATATAGCCTCCACTTTTCAGATTTACCCGTCTTGAAAACGCTTCATCCAGTTGTCGGGTTATATTGAACTTGTCAAAAATAGGTATTGGTTCTGTGTAGAGTTTTATTTTTCTCACAGACCTCGGTGATATTCTGGCAACCATCTGTTTAATCCGCTCAAAAGCTTTTGAGTCATCAATTACAACCCGCTCAACGTCCTCGGTAAGAAAGTCCCTTACAGACCGTTCAATAAGGTCAGGTTCTTTAAATACACAAGCAGGTGCTGGTAATTTTTCAATCCTTTCCTGAATCGCTTTCCATTCTTCTACCAACAATGCAAGGTCTCTGACAAAATAACGATATTGTTGCCCCTCGCCTGCGGTTCTTATATAACTCCCATGCCTTCAGGAATATTTAGCTTCTTAAGAATTTTCTTAAGCCGCTGTCTTTCCTCCGGATCTTCAATCTTTCTTGATATTCCGCATTGTTCAGAATTGGGTAGCAAAACAAGGAACCTGCCCGGTAAAACGAGGTTAGTAGTTACACGAGGTCCTTTTGTACCAATAGGTCCCTTTGTAACCTGAACAACAATTTCACTCCCAACCGGATAAAGTCTTGGAATATCTTTTTGAGTTATTCTGGGTTTTTCTCTGTCTTTTTTCTTCCCTTCACGTTCAACCACTTCATAATTACTGTCGAGATTGCTGGGTATTATATCCCAGTAATGCAGAAATGCGTTCTTTTCATAGCCAATGTCAACAAATGCNGCTTTTAAACCATCTTCAAGATTCCTGACCTTTCCTTTAAAAATGCTTCCGACAAGCCTTTCTTCGTTTACACGTTCGATAGTAAACTCCTCCAATCTGCCATCTTCAAGTACAGCAACGCGTGTTTCGAGAGATTCAGCATTTATAATAATTTCTTTATGAACCTTGCCTGTGGGACGGATAATGTTTTCAATCTTGCTTATGATTTTATCCGCTGCATATTTTATCTTATTNATAAATCCTTTCGGCACAGGTTCTTCGATTTCCACCATTTTATAAGGTTCTTCTTTTTCAGGAAGCGGTTTAGCTGCTTCAGTCTGTTTTTCCACAACAGTGTCTTCATGAGTATCAGCTATTTCCGCGTTTGCCTCCTCAGTTACATTAATTTCCGAATTATCTTTGCTTAATTTCTGCGCCGCAATAGTTTCGGCTTTCTCAATCTCAGTTAGAAACCGTTTTTTATCGAATACTTCTGTAGGTTCCACATTATCCCCTATTTCCTCAATCTTCTTTTCGAATTGTTGGGAATGGGAGTGCGTTCTTGCTTTTGCAGAATCGGACTTTTTCGGTCTGTAACTAAAAACTAATCTTTTTTTACCTCTATTTATTTCGCTCATAAACTTACAACCTCCGGTTAATATAAACGTTTTGTAGTAATCCTATGGCGACCATAAAACATAGAACTGATGATCCCCCGTAACTAATTAAAGGAAGTGGGACCCCTACCACCGGTAAGAGGCGGATATTCATGCCAATGTTTATAAAAACATGGCAGAAGATGAGGACTACTACCCCAGTTGCAATCAGTTTTCCCAGACGATCGCCTGCCCGGGATGCAACGGCTATCCCTGAAAACAGAATAACCGTGTATAATGCCACAACAACTACGCTGCCTATAAAGCCGCTTTCCTCAGCAATGACTGAAAAAATAAAGTCATTGTGGGCAACGGCCCGGGGGAGATAACCAAGGGCTGTTTGAGTCCCCTGCCTCCATCCTTTACCGGTTAAACCTCCGGATCCCACTGATATCAGNGCCTGTTTAATGTTATAACTATCATTCATTTGCTGTAACATCAGGCGCTTCCGTTCGGCTGGTGTGGCATCAGCCGAAGCGTAATCCTTTCCAAAATAAACAAGTAATCTCCTCCTCTGGTAATCCTGTANTTTTATCTGCCAGTTAGGAGGAGCAAACAATACATCAACAATAAATAAAGCCGCTATCAGGCTAACACCGAAGACAAAGTTCCTCAGATATTTAGTAGGGATCTCTGCCACATACATCATAAAAAGACAAACTGGTATGAAAACAATTGCCGACCCCAGATCTGGCTCCTTGATTATCAACACTACAGGCAATATTACCATACCTATTGCCTTCCAGAAAGTTTCTGGTCTTCGTAGCTCTTCCGTGGGACGACTTAGAAAATTCGCCATTGCTACAATAAATGCCAGTTTTGCAAATTCAGATGGCTGCATCTGAAAGTATCCAAGGTCAAACCATCGTCGGGCATTGTATCTCATTGCCCCAATTCCCGGTATTAATACAAGGATCAGCATTATAATGCATAGCCAGTAAAAAACATACGACCATCTTGTTATAGTATGGTAATTAATAAGATTCACAGCAATNGCCGCAACAATACCGATTAAATACCATACAATCTGCATAAAATATCGCTGGCGATAAAATGGTAAATTCTGGACCGATTCAGTTGCGTATGTTGCAGAATAAATAAACAATACCCCCACCAACATGAGGGCTAATGTAGCCACCACGAGGGGCAAATAAATCTTACTTTCTTTTTTCCTTATAAATTCCATCAATTTCTCTTATTAATACTATTAATCAATCTTGTTTGTCTGTTACTGCAACCTGCTCAAATTTTAATCTTCTCATTCTTTCCAGTCCCATTAAACCTCTGTATATTTGCGCTGCTATCGGAGCGCATGTCCTTCCACCGGAAACACCGCTCTCGACCATTACAACTACAACATATCTGGGTGATTCAAACGGCGCAAATGATGCAAACCATGTAATCTTATCCACAGTAACATTACCTTCCTGCACTTCCGCCGTACCAGTTTTCCCTGCAATCTTTAAACCAGTAACAGCTGCCAATCTACCTGTTCCCTCTGGATCTTCAACGTCATCAAGCATAGCCTTTTTCACAAATTCAAGGTGGTGTTGAGGAATATTTAAACTTGTGCGCAACTTAACCGGATACTCAATTCTCTCAAAATTGTGAATCTCATCGTGCGCATCCACACGTTGAACTAATCTCGGGAAATAAAGCTTACCTCCATTAGCAACTGCGCTTATTAATGTTGCTATTTGGACAGGATTAACAGAAATGTAACCTTGTCCTATAGACAAATTAGCAGTATCACCATCAGTCCATGGATTTCCTTTCCTCGTTTGTTCCCGAATCCAAGCTTCTGTTGGGAAAAATCCCCTGTCGCTCTGCCCTGTAGGTAAATTAATAGGTTCTCCAAGGCAAAACCTCTTTCCCATGCTAATGATTTTTGAAACACCGACTTTTAATCCGTAGTGAACAAAATATGAATTTGAAGATCTGACAAGTGCTCGGCGAAGGTCATATTCCCCTGGCGGCGCTGTGTCTTTTATCTTTCTGTTTCCAACAAAAACACATCCATGGGAAGGATTTGTTGGATCCGGCTGCACTAAATATTTCTCAGTTGGATCAATTCCTGCTTCCAGACATGCAAGTGCTATAATTATCTTGAAAACAGAACCCGGTGGATATCTTTCCTGTGATGCCCGGTTAACCATTGGTCTCAGTTCTGGATTATTTAAAAACGAAGCATCTTCCTGTGATAATTTTGGAATGAATACATTGGGATCAAATGATGGGGATGAAACAAGCGCAAGAATATCGCCATTATTCGGGTTCATAACCACAACCGCCCCTTTAATGGTAGGAAATTCCGACTTTAACGCCTTTTCGGCAATTTCCTGAATTTCTTTATCAATCGTTAGAATAACATTTTTACCGGGTTCCGCTTCCTCCCAAACACTCTCAGACTGTTTATAGCCTAAATAATTTACCATAACTGATTTATAGCCTGCCTTCCCTCTTAGGTATTCATCAAAAACTCCTTCAATTCCAATTACGCCTTTATAGTCAGGCATCAGATAATTGAAAAATGCGTCTTCGCCCTGAACAGGTTTATCATCTCTTGATAAGTGTCCGATTACATGGGAAGCCAGCGTTTTGTATGGATAATACCGGATAGGTTGCACTTCGATATCAATTCCGGGCGGAATTGAAGGGGCTTCGTGAATTAATGCCAATTGGGTCGGAGTGAGGTCACTGTAAATCCTCATCGGTATCGCAAGCCTTTCTTTATAACTTTTTTCAAATGTTTCTTCATCAAGTCTGATTTCCTTTCCGATTATTAAACCTGCACGATATGCTGAATTACTTGCAACCAGGTATCTGACCTTCGAGGCAATTAACTGACGTTCTTCAGCATTTAATTTCCTACCAAGTTGCTTTTGAATTCTGGTTGCTTCGTTTGTAATAACTGTTGCATAAACGCTTTTGAACAAAGGACTTAATTCTTCAATATACAAACACAGATTGAATCCGGGTTTGGTTTCAACCAACACATTACCTTGTGAGTCCAGTATTTTTCCACGAACTGCAGGGATTCTGACACTCCGTGACGACTGAGAAATTTGTTCATACGTAAATTTCTTATAACTAAGGACTTGCAAATACCAGAGCATTGCAACAATAAGAGAAAATCCTCCGACCACTACCCAGCCAAGGGCACGCAGGCGTGGTTCTGATTTCTCTAATTGTTCCAGTATAAACATAGGTTNAGTGACCTCGTTTTATTTCTCTATCCGGACGAAAACTACTCATTTTCACTTGTCTATAATTAAAAGTATTTTCAATCCAATCTATTATTCCAAATATCAAAGGCGTCAAAAAGGCATTGAAAAATCCGGAAATCAGTATATTAAATACCGCTTGAAAATTCATAATTGGTTCTGCGCCAATGAACTTCAATAGAATAAATGTGATTAATGGTATTGAAACACTGCATAACAAACCTGAAAGATATTGAATTTGCCATAATTTTCTCAGTACAAGATGACGGTAACTGTAAATAATTAATCCGGCGACGATAAAAGAAATTGACGATACTCCTAATACATTTGCAGAAACTGAATCAAAAAATAATCCAATAATAGCACCGACAAGGGCCATCGTTGTAATTTCAGAAGTTAGAGCCATGTAAACAATCAAAAGCGGTATCAAATCAATATAAATCCAAGTAACAAGGCGCAGCCATGCTCCAAATGTGATGTTCATGGCTACAATCACGTAACCAATTAACAATAAATAAAATAGTTGTGGTAAATTCGTCACTGCAATATCACCCAAACTAATTCGAGCGCGTTTAAATTAGCCGAAACTTCTATTCGGGCTTTTAAATACAAACCGTCGGCATTTCGAACATCGACTATTCTGCCGATTGGAATCCCTCGCGGAAACAATCCACCAAGTCCGCTTGTAAAAACTGCCTGTCCCGGTTTTAGTTCATTGCGTTTAGTTAAATATTCAAGATCAAGGTATCTGCCGCTAAAAAATTCTGCCTGGGAAGGCGCTATAATTCCAAAATCGTTTGCCTCAGGAATAACAACAGAAACCCGGCATTTAGGATCGCCGAGCAATATAACCATTGAACTGGCAAAATTCACCTCTCCTATTCTTCCAACCAAACCATCGGGAGATATCACCGGAAGATTAGGTCTTATGCCATCTTTACTCCCAAGGTCAATATGGAACCCTTTCCACCACAATGAAGGTTCTCTGGCAATTACCCGGGCGAGCTTGAGTCTCCATGGGGCTTGTGCTGCCCATCCGATATTTGTGCGGAGAAGGCGGTTCTCTTCCCACACACTCTTCATCTGCATCAGGTCAATCTTTAACCTCCTATTTTCGTCCTCAAGTTTTTGGATTCTTGAAAGCAACTCTGAACGCGGAGTTGTTATGTTAATGGTGGAGTCGGTAACTTTATGAACAGAACTTGAAATTCCAAAAATAGGCAAAAAGACACTCCCAATGATGACCTTTAGGCGAGAACTCACCCCTTCCGGCATCAATAACAGACACCCAAAAACCAATATAATTATAACAATTAAGATTAAATTATTTCGCTTAAACATACCGCCGCCACATCAATCTGTGGGGCGAACGTGGAATTAACCTTTTACCGGAGTTGTAACTCGTTTCAGGAAATTAATTTCTTCAAGCACTCTACCTGTACCCTCAACAACAGCAGTCAAAGGATTATCTGCAATATAGACCGGCAAACCTGTTTCCTCAGATATCAGCTTATCTATACCTCTCAACAGGGCACCGCCTCCAGCCAACACAATTCCCCGGTCAACAAGGTCTGCGGAAAGTTCAGGCGGACACCTTTCAAGAGTCAGCCTTACAGTCTCAAGAATGCTCGAAAGAGGTCCTTGCAAAGTCTCCCGGATTTCTTCCGAGCGAATTCTGACTGTCCTTGGTAAGCCGGCGTTTAAATCGCGTCCTTTGACTTCCATGGTTAATTCCTGTTCCAGCGGATATGCAGACCCGATCTGGATCTTTATTTCCTCCGCTGTACGTTCGCCTATCATTAGGTTATAGGCGCGTTTCATGTGAGCGATTATTGTTTCGTCAAATTCATCCCCGCCAACCCTCAGACTTTTGCTAAAAACAATACCAGCCAATGAAATAATCGCTATTTCTGTGGTGCCGCCGCCTATATCTATAATCATGTTTCCAACTGGTTCATGGACAGGCAAACCAACACCAATTGCCGAAGCCATTGGCTGTTCAATCAAATANACCTCTCTTGCTCCAGCCTGAGTGGCAGATTCTTTAACAGCCCGTTTTTCAACTTCGGTGATACCTGAAGGCACAGCCACTACAACCCTTGGCGCGATTANTTTGCGGTTATGGACTTTTTGTATGAAATACCGCAACATAGCTTCTGTGATTTCAAAGTCCGTAATAACGCCATCTTTCATTGGCCGGATAGCGACAATATTAATTGGTGTGCGCCCCAACATCCGCTTGGCTTCTTCTCCTACCGCCAGAACATTGTTCGTCCCGGCTTCGATTGCTACCACGGAGGGTTCGCGCAGCACTATACCGCTACCCCGGACATATACAAGCGAGTTCGCTGTGCCCAGGTCAATCCCTATATCGTTTGAAAACAGGCTTTTTATACGCTCAAACATGAACGTCGCCTTTCATATTTATTAGACTATACCAATTAAACTTTATTTATAAAAGTTTATCACGCAAATTTATCCAATATTTTATCAATAATATCAAGCGTGATTTGAATTTTAATGAAAAGTTTTTTAAAAAAGTATTAAGTGAAAAGTAGAATATTCCAATTTCCACAATCGCGAGGAATAGATGCTTTATTTATGAACAGAAAGTAAATGTAAAGGGTCTACATTATCTTCGGAAAAATTATTAAAAGTAGAATTTATTAACTGCGGTTTAAGGATAAACACAGGATATCCCAATTTGAGAAGTTCGGTTCCCTCAAATAAGCCAAATTCACAATGGATAGTGCTAATTACGGAATACTAAATTGCAGAATTTTTTAAAGCCGTATCAGCGGACATTAACTTGCGCCACCGGATTTAATTTTTCTTGGTTCGCCTTTTAACAGAGCCACAGCGTAATCACGATTCATCTTTGCTATGAATTCGAGGCTTACCTCTTTAGGACACGCTGCTTCGCAGGAACCAACGTTTGTACAATTGCCAAATCCTTCTTTATCCATTTGCGCGATCATATTGCGTACTCGTCTATCCTTTTCAGGCTTACCCTGAGGAAGAAGATTAAGGTGAGAGACTTTCGCTGCGACAAACAACATTGCGCTTGCATTTTTGCATGCAGCCACACAGGCGCCACAACCAATACAAGCGGCGGCATCCATNGCAGCTTCGGCAACATCTTTAGGAACNGGTATNGANTTTGCCTCAGGGGCGCTACCGGTNTTTACAGAGATATAACCACCAGCCTGAATAATACGATCCAATGCCGTTCTATCAACAATTAGGTCTTTGATAATAGGAAAAGCNCGTGAACGCCAAGGTTCAATAACTATAACATCACCATCCTTGAAATGCCTCATGTGGAGCTGGCATGTTGTCGTCCCTTTAAAGCCGCCGTGTGGCTTACCGTTAATCATGCAGGAGCATGTTCCACAAATACCTTCACGGCAGTCGCTATCAAATGCAATAGGTTCTTTCCCTTCGAGGATAAGCCGCTCATTGACAACGTCGAGCATTTCAAGAAACGACATATGAGGGTCAATATCTCTGGCTTCTATAGTTTCCAGATAACCCCTCGAATTTCCGTCTTTCTGTCTCCAAACTTTAAGAGTCAGGTTCATAAGTCAGATAAAATTTTATTATTTATAGCTTCTGGTTGACATTTGAACAAATTCATAAACCAAAGGTTCTTTATGAAGGACAGGCTTTTTATCCGGACCTTGATATTCCCAGGCTGAAACAAATGCAAATTGTTCGTCGTTTCGCTTTGTTTCCCCGTTATCCTGATATTCAACCCTGAAGTGTCCGCCGCATGACTCTTCGCGTTCAAGCGCATCAATGCGAGCAACTCGGCAAACTCAAGGAAATCCGCAATCCGAATTGCATTTTCCAGATCCTGATTAAGTGTGCTTGCCTCTCCGCTTACAATGACGTTATGCCAGAATTCATCCCGAATCTCGGGGATCTTTTTCAATGCATATTCTAGACTTTGTCTACTCCGCGCCATTCCAACATTATCCCACATCAATTTGCCAAGCTCCCGATGAAAACTTACTGCTGTGCGTTTGCCCTTCACAGACAGCAATCTTTTAATCATATTTTCAACATCCTTTTCGGCTTTTTTAAATTCAGGATGATCCGTTGATGGACGTGCTTGCTTGCTGGTAGCAAAATAATGGCCGATTGTGTAAGGAATTATAAAATAACCATCGGCAAGTCCCTGCATAAGCGCGCTTGCTCCAAGGCGATTTGCTCCATGGTCAGAGAAATTTGCTTCTCCTAATACGAACAGCCCTGGAATATTGCTCATCAGATTATAATCAACCCACAAACCACCCATTGTATAATGCGGTGCAGGATAGATCCTCATTGGTTGCTCGTAGGCATTCTCACCTGTAATCTTTTCGTACATGTCGAAAAGATTTCCGTATCTTTCAGCAATTTTTTCTTTTCCAAGCCTCTTAATTGCATCTGAAAAATCAAGGTAAACGCCTCTGCCACCCGGTCCAACTCCCCTGCCTTCGTCACATACCTCTTTAATAGCACGGGATGAGATATCTCGTGGCGCAAGATTGCCGTAACTTGGGTACTTTCTTTCAAGGAAATAGTCGCGTTCATCCTCAGGTATATCCTGTGGCCGACGTTTATCGCCTGGTTTTTTAGGAACCCAAATCCTACCGTCGTTGCGCAAGGATTCAGACATTAATGTCAATTTCGATTGATATTCTCCACTCACAGGAATGCAAGTCGGGTGAATCTGAGTAAAACATGGATTAGCAAAGCATGCCCCTTTCTTATAAGCCCTGAAAATAGCGGATACATTACAACCTTTGGCATTCGTCGAAAGGTAGAAAACATTTGAATATCCACCTGTGGCAAGAATTACTGCATCGGCTGCAACAGAGCTGATTTTTCCGGTAACAAGGTCACGGACAATAATGCCTTTTGCGTGTCCATCCACAATTACAAGATCGAGCATTTCTGTCCTTGGATACATCTTAACCATGCCAGCAGCAATCTGACGAGAAAGCGCCTGATATGCGCCAAGAAGCAGCTGTTGCCCGGTCTGACCACGGGCATAAAAGGTTCTTGATACCTGAGCGCCACCAAAAGACCTGTTTGCCAGAAGACCACCATATTCACGCGCAAATGGAACACCCTGCGCAACACACTGATCAATGATATTAAGACTTAACTGAGCAAGCCTATAAACATTTGCCTCCCTTGAACGGAAATCGCCGCCCTTGATTGTGTCATAAAAGAGGCGATATACACTATCGCCGTCATTTTGATAGTTCTTGGCAGCGTTAATTCCACCTTGGGCGGCAATTGAGTGTGCTCGACGAGGGCTATCCTGAAAACAAAAAGCCTTCACATAATAACCCAACTCGGCAAGAGACGCTGCTGCAGAAGCACCTGCCAATCCTGTACCTACAACTATAATTTCATACTTGCGTTATTAGCAGGTGAAATCAGCTTTAATTCATTACGATGTTTATCCCACTTTTGCTCCAGTGGACCTGATGGAATTTTTGCGTCGAGTTTCATGAGTCAAACACTTATTTAATTAAACCAGTTAAAACCGCCACAGGTATTGATGAGTAACCGACAAATAAGATGATTGCCAGGATTTTTGCAAATTTTTCGAGAATACCGCGATAATAATGATTGTTAAGCCCGAGAGACTGAAACATGCTATGAATACCATGGCTTAAATGGAAACATAACGCTCCCACTCCAATTAAATAAAAAAACGATACAATAGGATGGCTGAAGCCCGTTACCATCATTTTATATACGTCCCGTTGTTGGGCAATATGAAATTCCCGAGACGAAAAGTCCTTTCCGAGCAGGTTTACATCCGGAACCTGAACAGTGTAATGAAGTAGGTGATATATTAAAAATGAACCAGCCATTATTCCAATTATCATCATGTTCCTCGAAGCAAATGTCGATGCCATTGGCGTCTCATTAAAGGAATATGGTACTGGTCTGGCAGCCCGGTTTTCAAACCATAGTCTTGCTGATGTCCATATATGTAATACAAGCATAATGAATAGGAAGATCCTGACAGGCCATAATAGTTCTTTGTTACTCTGGAGGAAATTAGCATATCGATTGATAGCTTCTTTCCCCATAAAAATCTGCAGATTTCCGCACATGTGCCCTATTACAAACAGAACAAGCACTATTCCGGAAACTGCCATTATGTACTTTTTTCCAACCGACGAATAAAATATGTTTTTAATCAGGCTCATTGATTTATCAATTTTTTGTTATTTCTGTTAATCAGCAAAAATTCCCTGAATCTTCATTGCACCGGTTGAAAAACCGGAAATTCAGTTTATATTAAACAGGTCAATTAAAAAACTTTATATTGCAGAACCCTTATTATTAATTTTAATAATAACAATAAATCAACCTTATTTAAAATTATTGTTTATTATTTATCTTTGTCAAACTTTTTTTGAAAGGTATTAATTTTGCTAATTTATTATTAAAATTTACTAATAGTAAATCAGGATTATAAAAACATTATGAAAACAATTCTAAAACCAAATTTGTAAAAAAAATTCACAAATTTATCCGTGGAAACGCTAATAAGGAAAAATCGCTAATATAATGTTATTCTTTACAAAGAATGCATAGTGCGTATTCTAAATTTCACTATGAGTGTGCTAAATAGACAAAGATTAATTTTCGAACAATCGATGCTTCGACTATTTATTTGTTTTGTATCAACAATTCTATTTTTAACTGGGAATCTGTTCTGTGCAGAAAATCAACCTACTCGATGGGAAAAAGAGATTCAATCTTTTGAAATTTCTGACCGTACTAATCCCCCTCCAAAAAATGCAATTCTCTTTATTGGCAGTTCAAGTATCAGATTGTGGAAAGACCTGCAAAAGGATTTTCCAGATTTATCGGTAATAAATAGAGGATTTGGCGGTTCACAAATAGAGGATTCCACGTTCTTTGCTGAAAGAATAATTTTCCCGTATGAACCAAGGTTAATTATTATGTATGCAGGAGGAAATGACATTAATGCAGGGAAAACTGCCATGAGGGTTTATGAAGATTTTAAAGCCTTTGTTAACAAGGTTCATTCGAGACTACCTTCAACAAAAATAGGCTACGTATCTATCGCACCGAACCCAGCGCGATGGAAACAAATTGAAACTGTTAGAGAAGCAAACAGGCTTATAAAAGAATATACTCTGAGAGATCCAAGATTATTCTTTATTGATACCCATTCGCACATGCTTGGAAAGGACGGAAATCCCCTACCAGATATTTTTGTAGAGGATAAACTACACATGAACCGAAAAGGATATGAAATCTGGAAAAAAGTGATTCAACCATATCTTTATTAGGTTTATTTTTCTTTTATGGCAATTCCGGTTTTAAACATAGAACAAATCAGAGCATGGGAGAATGCTACCTGGGAATCGGGTATTTCTCAGGAAGATGTTATTAAAAAGGCAGGCGCAATGGTTGCATACTATGCCGAGAAAATGACCAGCCCCTGCAGTTTAATACTTGGCATAGGAGGCAAGGGACATAACGGTGATGATACTGAACAAGCGATAAATCAAATTAAAAATAATAGCGCCGATTTTATAAGAATTTCAGACCCAATAAGAGGAATTGAAGATTTAAAATCTCTTCCCGTACAAAAATATTCTCTGATAATTGATGGTCTGTTCGGTATTGGGCTCAACCGTCCTTTGGATGAAAAATGGTCTAAGTTAATTGATTTTATAAATGAACTGAGAATCCCCATTCTTTCAGTGGACATACCGTCCGGTGTTAATGCTGATACCGGCGAGATTATGGGAAGAGCGATTTCTGCAACTGCTACTGTAACACTTGGAGCAGTAAAACAGGGTTTATTAAATGTAGATGCTGCAAAATACGTTGGGAGACTTTATGTTGCTCCGGAAATTGGACTCAAACAAGTCGAACATATCAGTACGATATGGTACACCTCAAAGGACGATTTTTGCGGCTTTCCGCCATCACGTAATGTGGTTAGTCATAAAGGTACCTATGGGCATCTGGTTATAATAGCCGGGAGTGTTGGTTATCATGGCGCCGCAGTTATTGCAGCAAAAGCAGCACAGCAATCTCAGCCCGGTCTAATTACGTTAATAACGCTTGCCGATTCATATATACCTGTCGCAAGTCAGCTTTCAGCAGTAATGGTTCACCCGTGGCGTCCGTCTTTAGAACTGCCTGAAAATACCACAGGTATTGTTATAGGTCCAGGTCTGGCATCCTCAGAAATTCCACCTGGTCTGGTAGACTTTGTGGTTAAACTCTGGGACCAATTTCCTGGACCGGTGTGTGTGGATGCAAGCGCTCTGGATTGGTTGCCTGAAAAATCTATAAGTTCAAAAGCTCCACGAATTATAACACCACATCCCGGCGAGGCTGCAAGAATGTTAAAAACAACAACTCAAAAAGTTCTTTCTAACCGTTTTGAGACTGTCCGTTCGCTTTCAAAACGATTTGGTAACACCTGGGTAGTTCTAAAGGGACACCAGTCATTAATAGGAAATTTCAATGGAATTATATATGTAAATTCCACCGGTAATCCATGGCTTGCTCAAGGCGGAGCCGGCGATGCGTTGGCAGGATTTCTCGGGGGGCTAATTGCTCAACCACAACTGCAGAGTGATATTTTAAAGACAATACGCTACGCTGTGTGGAAACACGGCTTAACCGCAGANTATATGCAATCTNTCAAAACCGGATGGACAATTGAAGAATTAACCCAACATCTGGGNAAAAAATTCACTGATAATGAATTTATTTTAAAAGTTTGTTANTTCCTNTAAATTATTTGATCGGTTTGGGCTGGGCTTTTTCCCATTCTTCCTTTGAAACATTCAGAACCTCATGAATGAAAACAAATATACCCTTTTTATTGCCAACAATAACATCAGGCAATCTGTCCCCATTAATATCGGCGGCAACCACCTGTGTCCCGACACCTGAATTATCATCTATCAAGTATGGAATAAAGTCCACTGTTTTATCCGGATTCCGCACAGTCTTGAACCAGTACAACACCGCNGGGGCATTTGGCTCGTCATCCCCTGATGGACCATGAGCCCAAAAACGTTTGCCTGTCACAAAATCTTTTATTCCGTCTCCATCCATATCAACGAGATCAAAAGCGTGAGCCTGTGAAAACTTAACGCCATACTTGTTGTCCTCAGGTTTACTGCCTACTATCAAATGTTTTATAAAATCGATTTGTCCGTCTTTGCGAACCTGCTCATACCATGCTATGCCGAAATTGTGAGGAGCGAGTGTTGTGAGAATATCGTTTAAACCATCACCATTAAAATCATACGCAAACATTTGTGCACTTCCTGTTTTCGGAGCAAATGGGTATTTGTGAAAAGTCCAGATTGGATCACCCTGAAGTGATGCTGGTTGTTCCCACCAACCTTCCGCCTCAATGAAATCCATACGTCCATCGCCATTAACATCGCCGATTCCGAGTCCATGCGTGTATTTGTGCCATGAACCCTTTGGCGTTATCGGATGCCACTTCCACGGTTGAGTTGGGTCTTCACGATTTATCTCTACATATCCGAAATAACCCTTTGAATTACATACAATTTCAGGAATTCCGTCTCCGGTAACGTCTACAAATCCCGGAGATTCGTTATCGAGAACATCAAAGGCAAGATGTTTTTTCCAGTATTCTGTACCATCCGGATTCTTTTTGCCTTTCGGATTTTCATACCAGTAAACCTCTGTCCCCGGTAATCCATAAATCATAATGTCAGTCCAACCGTCTTTATTAAAATCGTATGCATAAGTGAAAAAATTATCCGAATAATCATTTTCATTTCCAAGCGCGCCTTTATATCCCGGAATCACAACCTCCGTACCATCCGGCTTTTTTATTTTGGATGTCTTTGTGGCAGGACGAAACTCGTGTCGGATTTTAAAATCGGGTCCTTCCCACCAGAAAGGTCCACCGCAAATGTCTATCTTTCCGTCATTATTAAAATCTCCATAATAAGCCCCTTCGCACCAGAACTGGTCTGTAAGCTGAATTTTTCTAAATTTATGAATTTTATATTCAGCAGACTGGCAAAAACCTGCAAATACCAGAACGCATCCGATTATAATTATGTGTTTTAACATATTTTTAAATTAACATCTTAATATTCCCGTTCAAGAATTTCTTTTTTATCTGTTAAGACTGAAAAACAAAAATATTTATTTAATAATAAGCGAAAATAGTCATAATAAATTTCATCAGGAAATATCGGGACAATAATTCTGTAACATCAAGATTTCAAAAACAGGTTCTATTCGAATCCATATTTTCGTTTATCAAATTATTATAAACTTGAAATTATCACGATTTTTCTGCATGGTTTACCTTTAAATGCTCGAGAACTGCGATATTAAGAATATTCAGTCAAATGATGACATACCACCGTGTCTGGCGGTGGTGATTCCGGTCTATAATGAAGAGAGTACTGTCGAAAAACTGCTTAATATCGTTTTAAAGCAACGTCCAGTACAGGAAGTTATTGTAGTTGATGATGCATCAAAAGACAACACATGGGAAATTTTGCAAAAAGTTGCATCTAAGGATCAGAGAATTAAACTTTTTAGACANGAGATTAACCAAGGCAAAGGAGCAGCATTAAGAACCGGTTTCTCAAAAGTGACTGCCCCGTTTGTTATCGTCCAGGATGCCGACCTTGAGTATGACCCGACAGAATACTACCTTTTATTAAAGCCCGTGCTGATGGATAAAGCAGATGTAGTTTTCGGTTCCCGGTTTCTGGGGTTTGGCGCTCACAGGGTCTTATATTACTGGCATTCGCTCGGAAATCATCTATTAACGACCCTATCCAACATGGCAACAAACCTCAATTTAACCGACATGGAAACCTGCTATAAACTCTTCCGTAAAGAAGTTATTGATAAAATTAGAATTGAAGAAAACCGTTTTGGATTCGAACCAGAAATAACCGCAAAGGTTAGCAAATTGAATGTACGGATTTATGAAGTCCCAATCTCCTATTACGGGAGAACTTACGCAGAAGGCAAGAAAATTGGCTGGAAGGATGGGCTCTGGGCATTGTGGTGCATCATTAAATATAATTTTTTAAAAAAATAATGACCGACGGAAATTCATTACAATCAAATAACGTCAACTACGAATTTGAAGGTCTTCAATTCGCTAATAATTATCGCTCTGCAGTTCTCAAAGAATTCTATCCATTTTTAAAAGGAGATGTTATTGAAGTCGGAGCTGGACTCGGGCAATTTACGGAAATTTTAAAGTCTGTACCCGCTGTAAAAAAGATTGTTGCGATAGAGCCTTACGCGCCATTCTGCGAGCAATTCAGACGTAGTCATCCCGGCATTGAATTAATAAACGGAACAATTAATGAGATTAACAATCGCACAAATTGGGATGCTATTGTTTCAGTAAACGTGCTTGAACATATCGAAGACGATGAAGCGGAATTAAAAACTTATTTCAATCTTTTGAAATCAAAACATGGCTTTTTATGTCTTTTCACACCAGCGAGGATGGAGATTTATTCAAAGATCGATAAAATATTTGGACACTACCGCCGTTATACAAAACAAACACTCAGGGAAAAACTTGAATCCGCCGGATTTAATGTAATACGTATTCATTACTTTAACTTTGTAGGTTACTTTGGATGGGCGTTAATTTTTAAAATCTTAGGAACAGAAAGATTTAATCCAGCCGCTGTAAGAAACTTCGACAGATTTGTACTGCCTGTAGTACACTTTATAGAATCAAATATTATACGTCCGCCGATAGGGCAAAGTCTGGTTGCAATCGCCCAGGCATCAGAAAAATAAAANACGCATTAAGAAACCNAATAATTCGAATTTCTCAATGCGCGTTTGAGTTTTCTGAAANATTATTTATTACGCAGTTGCAGCAGTAAGCGCCTGATCAAGATCCTGCAGAATATCATCAATATGTTCAATACCTACGCTTAGTCTTATGAGTTCTGGTGTAATACCTGCCGCACGTTGTTGTTCTTCATTCAGTTGAGAATGGGTAGTTGTAGCAGGATGAATTGCAAGACTCTTTGCATCTCCGACATTGGCAAGATGGGAAAACAGTTTAAGAGAGTCAATAAATTTGCTGCCTGCTTCCCTACCCCCTTTAATGCCGAAGACTACAATCGAGCCTCCCTTGCCACGAAGATACTTTTTGTTTAGTTCATACATCGGATCAGTTGGTAATCCCGGATACCGAACCCATTGTACCCGTTTATCCGAAGATAGGTATTTAGCAACGGCAAGGGCGTTTTCACAGTGACGCTCCATTCTCAAAGGAAGGGTTTCTATTCCTTGAAGGAACATCCATGAATTATCCGGGGATATACATGCCCCAAGATTACGAAGCGGGACAGTGCGCATTCTTAAAATAAATGCCAGCGGTCTCAATGGGTCTGGTAAGTCATGCCCCCATCTAAGCCCATGATATGAGTTGTCAGGAACATCGTATAATGGATGTTTACCCCCTGCCCAATTGAATTTTCCGCTATCAACCACAATACCTCCAATACCAATCCCATGTCCCCCAAGCCACTTAGTTAGCGAGTGAACAACAATGTCAGCGCCGAATTCTATTGGCTTTGTCAAATATGGAGTCGAAAATGTGGAATCCACAATCAATGGTATCCCGTGAGCGTGTGCAATTTTCGCAATCGCTTCAATATCAGCTATTTCCAGCGCAGGATTTGAAACGGTTTCACAGAATAGAGCGCGTGTTTTTGAATCAATTGCCTTTGCAAAATTTTCGGGATTATTCGAATCCACAAATTTAACCGTTATTCCAAGTGTCGGCAAAATATCATTAAATTGCGTATATGTTCCACCATATAAGTTTCTCGCACTCACAATGTTATCACCAGCCTGTGCAAGATTAATTACTGAATAAAAAATTGCGCTTGTGCCGGATGCAATTCCAAGTCCGCCCAATTCCGGAGCTCCCTCAAGCAAAGCCACGCGCTTTTCCAGAACCTCCGTTGTAGGATTCATTAAGCGGGTATATATATTGCCTAACTCTTTAAGTGCGAACAGGTTAGCTGCATGTTCAGTATTTTTAAACTGGTAACTTGAGGTGCGATAAACTGGTACCGCCCTTGATAACGTTACGGGGTCAGGTTGATAACCGCCGTGGATACATAGTGTTTCGAGTCTCATAATTTTTCTATGCTATTTTTTAGTTAACTTAAACTACCATGTAAAAAATTGCCATTTTAAAATTAAATGTCAAATAAAAAAATTATTAATATAATTATGATAGTAATGATTAAATCACTTAATCTTCACAACCTATTTTCTTATATCTCTCTAAATACTTGATTAAAAACTCTCTTGCTTTGTGTATTAATAAGCTTAATTTGAAATCGTGAAGTTAATTTTTATAGGTGATATTGTTGGGAATCCGGGCAGAAAAGCGGTAAAAGAATTACTGCCATTATTGAAATTACGTTTGGGGCTGGATTTTGTAATTGCCAACGGTGAAAACGCAGCCGGTGGGGCTGGCATTACAATAAATACAGCAAATGAATTATTTGATGCAGGCGTTAATGTTATTACAAGCGGTGACCATTTATGGGATCAAAAGGAGGTTGTGAAATTGCTTGAGTCAGAACCTCGTTTTTTAAGACCGTTAAACTATCCGAATGGAGTTCCGGGGAAAGGGAGTAATGTTTTTAACTTGGACAATGGGACTTTTGTGGCTGTCATGAATCTTCAGGGCAGAGTTTTTATGGATCCCATAGAAAATCCATTTCAATTCGCCTTAAAAGAGGTGGAACAATTACGTCAAAAAACTAATATAATTATCGTTGATTTTCATGCTGAGGCTACCTCAGAAAAAATAGCCATGGGATGGATGCTCGATGGTAAAGTTAGCGCTGTGCTTGGAACACATACTCATGTACAAACTGCTGATGAACAGATACTTCCAAATGGCACTGCATTTATAAGCGACGTTGGTTTTACAGGTCCTCATGAAAGTGTAATTGGTCGTGAAATCGAGCCGATAATTGCTCGCTTTCTTACACATCAACCCAGAAAATGCGAGGTTGCAAAAGGCAATATAATGTTGAAAGGCGTATATTTAGAGATCGATGAAAAAACAGGAAAAGCAATTTCAATTCAGCGGATTTCAGAAAGTTTGCCAAGCAAATAACAGAATAAAACATGCCGAGAAAAACGACAACACAATGGGAGTTTGAAAATCTATTTCCTGAAGAAAGCAGAAGGCAGGTATTTTCTGTTAGTGAGATAACTCGGANNATTAAAAAATTACTCGAAGAAAGAGTTGGCTCGGTCTGGATAAGCGGAGAGATTTCCGGGCTAAAATTTCAAAGTTCCGGTCATATATATTTCACGTTAAAAGATGAGTGGGCTCAAATTCAATGTGTCCTCTTTAGAGGGGAAGATGTTCGTGATAAAGAATCGTTGAAAGATGGTTTAAAAATTCTCATTAAAGGGGATTTGACAGTTTATGAACCCCGTGGACAATATCAGGTTGTTGTAAGGAAGATTGAACTTCTGGGTATTGGCGCGCTTCAGATTGAATTTGAAAAGTTAAAGAAAAAACTCCAAGCAGAGGGACTTTTTGACAGCNCGAGAAAAAGAGAAATTCCCAAATATCCGCGGAGAGTTGGCGTGGCAACTTCACCTGACGGGGCAGCAATAAGGGATATTTTGCATGTGATTGGCAGAAGATTTGCCGGGATTGAAATAATTCTCGCCCCTTGTCGTGTTCAGGGTGAAGGTTCCGCTTTAGAAATCGCAGCAGCAATAAAACTTTTAAATGAATATTCTGAGAAATGTGGTTATGGGGAAAAAATTGATGTGATATTAGTTACCCGGGGCGGTGGAAGTCTTGAGGATCTTTGGGCTTTTAACGAAGAGATAGTAGCAAGGGCAGTNTTCAGCTCTGCAATTCCTGTGATTTCTGCTGTGGGACACGAAATTGACTTTACAATNTGCGACTTTGTGGCAGACCTCAGGGCAGCAACACCGAGCGCCGCTGCAGAGATATTAACTGCAAACTACGTTTCCGCAATTGAAAAAGTTGGAGAACTCAAAGAGCGACTTTCAAGGTGTGTGGACATTAAAATTTCAAACTCATTTGAACAATACAGGTTATTAGTCCCGAGACTGCAACAATTACATCCGAAGAAAAAAATTGAAGAATTTTCACAATATTTGGATGACATGTTAATTAAACTCAATATTCCGTTGAAAAATAAATTAAAAGAAAACAATCAAAACCTGATAAATCTGATAACGAGACTACACAACTTACATCCGGAGGAAGACTTACGGCAATGCAGGGATAGGATTAAAGACTATTACAGGAGGCTTGATTTAATCACTACACAGTCGTTAAGAAGAAAACATATGGAATTCAGACTGGTGAGCGAAAAATTAAAAATTTTGTCGCCTGAAAACGCATTTCAGCGGGGATTTTCAATAACTATTGATCCGCTAACCGGGAGAACGATTAAATCAATCGACACAATAAAAGAAAATCAGGAAATTAAGACAATTTTAAGAGATGGAGAATTTAATTCTGTGGTAAAACAGGTTTCAAAAAAATCAAATTAAAATTCCATTAAAATATGATAGCGTTTCTTAGAGGAAAACTGGTTGAAGCGCTGCCAACTCATGCAATACTGGATGTAAACGGGATTGGATATGAGGTGTATATTCCCGTTTCATCTTATGAGAAATTGCCTAAAATAGGGTCAGAAGTTGTTCTATTGACCCACCTCTCAATCCGCGAAGATGCTCATGTTCTTTACGGATTCGTTACGCAGGAAGAACGAGACCTGTTTCGGTTGCTGATTAACACCGTTAGCGGAATAGGACCGAAAATCGCGCTGAATATATTAAGCGGATGAGTCCTGTAGCATTCAAAGGGGCAGTGGCGAGCGGCGACGTTAAAGCGCTGTCAAAAATATCAGGCGTTGGGAAAAAGACTGCAGAAAGAATAGTGGTTGAATTAAAAGATAAGATTGGGACAGCCGGAACATGGGAAGCCGAAAGCGCAAGGAGAGGATTGTCTCCTGATGATCAGAAGATCAATGATGCTGTACTTGCTCTTATAGCCCTTGAGTTTAACCGGGATGAGGCTTATAAGGCTGTTCGCGAGGCATTTAACCAACTTGGTGCAAATGCCACAGTCGAAGAACTTGTTCGAACAAGTCTAAGGTTAACTAAATAATCCTTAATACAAATTAAGGTTTTATTACAAATTCGTGTAATATTACTTCCAAATTCAACTTGGGGGAAACTAATCCTCCCGTCGCTTTGTAATCAAAAGATAACATCCGACTAAGCAGCACAATCCTATACTGGCAAGACTGATGAATAAACTTAGAGGTGATGGCTGGAATTTATACTCTACTTCATGTTTTCCAGGCTCGAGGTAAACACCACGCATGAGATAATTTGCTTTGAAAAGTTGTCCCGGTTTACCATCAATCCATACTTTCCAATCAGGCGCATATCTATCGTTTAGGAGTAAAACCGAAGGCGTTTTAACATCAACCTCAATTTTAATATCCTTTGGCTCATAATATTTTATGCCGACCTGAACCGCCATTGTTGGTTCTTTAACTGTTGGCGCAGGAATATTACTGCTTACAATTACACTTTGCCATGGATCGAACTGCGGATCAGACAGTTTCTGGAGTATTTCCTGTTCGTTTGTAATAGTAATCCAGTGTGTATATAGAGCCGCTCTTGGTAATGCTGCTTTCCATTCAATTAATGCGAACAACCCATTTGTTTTCGGGGATGCGGTTAATTCCTCGAGACGGGTTGCACGTTCAACTCCCGGTTTAGGCTCTAAATCAAATGGGATAAGTACTTTAAATCGTTTTTGCACAGGGTCGAGATGGTTATTCAGGATTTCGGCAAAGCTTGCAAGCCCTACAAGGTATTTTGTATTCATTAATTGCCAATACCTTGGTATAGATTGCAAAGTTGAGAAAGTCTTCAACATTGCTTCATAATCCTTCGGCATTCGTGGCATTTGGGCATAATTTGCGGTTTGAATGTTGTAATATAGGAAATGGTGTTGTAGCCACTCCTGATAATAGAGCATAGCGAAAGTTTGTTCCAGTTGCTGAATTTGTGGAGGTAAATTGACACCAGCCATGTTCATTAAATTCAATCCCGCAATTCTGATGTCGTAAGAAACCCTTCCGTCAAGCGGTTTTTCTCTCAGAAAATCAATTATGGGGTTCGTGGCATACTTTTCTTTGTAATCGTAGTAGATAATCCATGGCGCATTTGCCCTACACATGTCACCAACAAGAATTGCCCCTAAAACTATTGCTCCAATCTTTGCCTTTCTACCGCTAAAAAATCCTGTTATAAACAACCAGACTGCGACTGCGGAAATGACTAAAAAGATTAGATAAAGATATACTTCTCCCACTGAAAAATTTGCAATCTGGGCGGCTATATCTGAAGGAAAACCTTCTTTCGACAAATAGTTTTCTATGTCTCTTTTTGATGCCGTATAAACCATTGCACCTAAAATACTTACTATGACGGAAAGTATCATCGCCCATGTAAACTTTTTATCAAAACCTGTTGTATTCTTCCACCAGTTTTTAAAAACATCGAGTGACCATTCACTTTGAGGCTTTGCTATTTCAACATATCTTTTCCACATTCCTGCTAATCCATATCCAAACAGAATTATTATCGCCATATGAAACATGTGCATGAACTTGATTGGATTGCGGATGGTTGAGAAAAACGGAAGCATGTAAACTAATTTATACAACGGCGCATGGCGTCCCCATGCAAGGATCAGACAAATCAGTGCAGAGATTGACCAGAAACCAATAATTTTTCTATCTCTGTCGTTGAAAACTGAATTCTTTTTTCTAAGAGACTCAAAGATTGCCCAGAACGCAATTAAGACAACGAGAACTCCTGCATATTCTCCGGAACCTGAATGTCTGTCATAACCTACATTCATTCCCAAATCGCGCCTTGGATCTCTGCCAACCTGTCCCCAATAAGACGCTTCATAAAGGTGGCTTCCGGCATCAACCATACGATAGCCAAATAAACCGGGTATTATCACGCGCAAAGTTTCAATCTTTGGTAAACTCCATTGTGTGGCAAAATACCACCTTTCCAATTTTGTTCTCGAATCTTGATCAGTACCTGCCACACCAATCACCTGAGTTGTAATGAGAGTTAACAAAACGTGAGCGGCAACAAGTGCGGAGCAAACAGCAACAACTGCAACTCTCCAAGCTCCTTTAAATAAACCTTTACTTAAATTACCCTCTTCCAGATATGCTAAAAACACGGCGAATGCAGCAAACAGCAAACTGTATAATGCCCCGACATCAAATCCTTCCATTATTCCAAAACCAACAGCCATTCCGGCAATAATACATTTCAAAAATGCCCTGCCTTTAATTGCGCTGTTTAAAGCCGCAAGAGCGAAGAAAAATGCTGCCTGAGTTAATGCCCTCGAACATTGTCCCCAGCATGCATTAGAAAATGAATTCATATTTAAAGCAGCAGCAAGCCCCCCTAATGCCGCAACGTAATAATTAAATCCAAGTTGCCGAAAGAAAACCCACGCACTTATACCCAGTATCAAAAGCGTTACCGGAACATAAAATTTAGCAAACAACAACGGCTTAAGAATCATGGCGAGAAGGACAGATAAATTCGGACAGCACTTGGCATTTCATACCCAGCAAGATAAATATCCATCCAGAACCCTAAAAATGAACCCGGTAATTGCGTCGCTTTAGTGCTTATTGCACCAAGTGGTCCATCATTGGCAAATACGACAAGTTCAGGTTTTAAACTGTCTCTAAACAAAAATAAGGCAA
>JGI24721J44947_10002834_pt1 | contig 24589 bp, 18 predicted proteins | sample YelNatPaOPGAMG01_FD_44947 | JGI IMG/M metagenome (IMG submission 44947) | reverse complement strand
AACCGTAGCTTCCCCTCAAAAAACTTGTTTGTCGAGAATCCCGAAGCCTCCGCCGACATCGTCAACGTGAGCGGCATGGTGCTTGATGGTAAAGTGCATGCACACATCACCTTCGCGGATGGCGATAAAGCGTTCGGCGGACACCTGGAGCCGCGCACCCGCGTGTTCACTTTTGCGGTGATTGTGCTGGGCGTGCTTCCCGACAGCATCGATATCCGACGCTTTGACGACAAGACGTGGCGGTAGAGCGCGCGCCGCCCCGCTTGCGCTCCACTGTGTTAGGCTGGAATCGAAACCCCCTGCAATAGGTAGAGTCCACGTTGTGCGGCATAGCCGGATTTACGCATAAGCGTTACACCCCTGACCCGGAGCGCATCCGGAAGGCCACGCTATGCTTGGTGCATCGAGGACCTGATCAGCAGGCGGTCCTCTCCGGGCGCGCGGCGTCTCTAGGCGCGGTGCGGCTTAGCATTATTGACCTCACAGGAGGCGACCAGCCAATTTCAACCGAGGATGGGGAAACCACGATCGCCTTCAATGGCGAGGTGTACAACCACGCTGAGATCCGGAGCGAACTCGAACGCCGCGGACACCGTTTTCGCTCGCGCTGCGATACGGAAGTTGTGCTCCGGGCTTTTTTAGAGTGGGACGTTCAGAGTTTCCAGCGGCTGCGCGGCATGTTCGCTTTCGCCATCTGGCAGGAACGTCCGCGGCGGCTCGTATTGGTCCGCGATCGGATGGGCATCAAGCCTCTTTACATCGCAAAACGAGGCGAAGACTTGTACTTCGGCTCGGAGATCAAAGCGTTGTTCGCCCATCCGGAGATCGAGCGGCGGCTGGATCTGGAGGGTCTGGGGCACTACCTGCTCTTCAACTATGTTCCTTGTCCGTACACCCTGGTGCAGGGCGTCCGCAAGCTGCCTCCGGGATACTGGCTCGAATGGCGCGATGGCCACACTCGCATGGAGCCATTTTGGCGGCTCGAGTTCCGGGAACGTCCGTGGAGACTGGAGGACGCCAAAGCGGAACTGGACCGTTTGTTGTCTGCATCGGTGCGGGAGCACCTGATTTCCGACGTGCCTCTGGGAGTGTGGTCCAGCGGCGGGTTGGACTCCTCCACTATGGTGCACTATGCTTCGGCGGCCTTCCCGGGGCGGCTGAAGACCTTCTCTGTTTCCTTTCGCGGGCGGAGCTTTGATGAGAGCCGTTATTTTCGCGAAGTGGCCGCGAAGTATGGTTCCGACCACCACGAGTTCGATCTGAACCCTGCCGTGGATCTGGTGGGCGCCATCGAGCAAATCCCTCAATATTCCGATGAGCCCAGCGCGGACGCAGGGGCTTTGCCGGTTTGGTTCCTCTCGCAGATGACGCGGCGGCACGTCACGGTGGCGTTAAGCGGCGAGGGAGCCGATGAGCTTTTTGGAGGCTATTACACGTACCTCGCCGACCGCTATGCCAGCCTGTTGCGCTGGACCCCGCCCGCGTTTCGGAAAATGTGTCTCCGTCTGCTCAGCCTTTGGCCGGTGGCGGATGAAAAGATCAGCCTCGAGTACAAACTGAAACGCTTCTTGCAAGGTTCGCTGCTGCCGCCTGATGAGGCTCACGTCTACTGGAACGGAGCGTTTTCAGCAGAGGAGAAGCGCAGGCTGCTCAACGTGGAGGACGGTGCGAGTCTGCGTCCGCTTTTTCAGGATTTGGACGGGGAGCGCGGTTTGAACCGCTACCTCCATTTCGACCAGCGTTACTATCTGGCGGACGACATCCTTTATAAGTGTGATCGGATGAGCATGGCGCACTCGCTTGAGGTGCGCCCCGCGTTTTTGGACCACCGCATCGTCGAGTTCGCGGCGACGCTTCCCGCGCATCTGAAGGTGCGCGGGTCCACGCTCAAATTCCTTTTGCGGGAACTGATGCGGGACAAGCTGCCTGCCTCGGTCATTCACCGGAAAAAGGAAGGATTTGATATTCCGAGCCACGACTGGTTTCGCGGTCCGCTGAGAGGCTTGCTCCTGGATACCGTCACGGCCAAAGCTGCGGCGGCTACGGGCGTTTTCTCTCCGGAATCTGTGGCGCGGTTGGTGGAACTCCACCTCAGTCGCCGTGCTAATCTCGGATTTCAGCTGTGGGGCCTTTTGATTCTCTTTCTGTGGATTCGTCAATGGCGCATTCAGACCGACCCGGAAGCATGGCGGGCCAAGGAACCGCTGCTGTCCGGTACGAGCTAGTCGTTGTCCTTGTCGCAGCAGTCATTTTTATCGGAACGATTCTTAGCCCTCCATCGCTGATGGACGACGTGGACGCCGTACAGGCGCAGATCGCTCGAAATATGTTGGACTCGGGCGACTGGGTCACGGCGCGGCTCAACGGTGTCAGATACTTGGAAAAAGCGCCGCTCAAGTACTGGATGATCGCCGTTTCCTTCCGGCTGTTCGGCGTTTCTGATTGGGCGGCGCGCATTCCCTTGGCGCTCTCCACCGTGTTTCTCTGCTGGCTGACTGCGCGCATGGGGCGCTGGGCTTTCTCTCCACAAGCGGGGTTATGGGCGGGACTGAGTGTCGCCACGTGCGTAGGTCTGTTTCTTTTCACCCGCATTTTGATTCCGGACGTCGTGCTCACGGCTGCCGTCACGCTGGCCATGTGGGCTATGCTGCGCGCACTCGATGACCAAGAGCCNCGCCCAGGCTGGTGGGCTTCGATCCTGGCGGCTGCGATCGGAACCGGGTTGTTGTTGAAGGGCCTTATTGCAGCCGTATTTCCAGTAGGTGCGGGACTCATTTACCTTGTCTGGACGCGGCAACTGCTCCAGCGGCGGACCTGGCGGCGACTGCATCCTTTCCGTGGCGCGTTCATCCTTTTGGCCATCGCGGCCCCGTGGCATATTCTCGCAACCGTGCGGAATCCGCCGTACTTCGACTTTACATGGGGAAGCGGGCCCGGACATTACCGCGGGTTCTTCTGGTTTTACTTTTTTAACGAGCATCTATTTCGCTTCTTGAATATGCGTTATCCGCGCGACTACAATACCGTCCCGCGGTTGTACTTTTGGCTCTTCCAGTTGCTCTGGCTCTTTCCTTGGAGCATCTATTTTCCGGCCGTTGCGAAGCTAAGCTTCAAGCCGGTGGACCGCGCGGGACGTATGCGTCTGCTGGCGCTGTGTTGGACCGGCTTTGTACTGACCTTNTTTACTTTNTCCACCACGCAGGAATACTACTCCATGCCCTGTTATCCCGCTCTCGCATTGCTGATAGGCGCGGCGATGGCGGAAGGCGGGGTCTGGGTATCCCGCGGCCGGAGAGCGCTCGCGGCGGTGTTCGGCTTGATGGCGGCGGCGGCGCTCTGGATTCTGGGGCAAGTCTACCATCTGCCTGCGCCAGGCGACATTTCACGTGCGCTCAAGCAAAACCCGGAAGCCTATACGCTCTCGCTGGGGCACATGGGGGATCTCACTTTGTATTCGTTCGCCTACCTACGCCTGCCNCTCGCGGTGGCGGGAGTGGCGTTTCTGGCCGCCGCGGCNGCCTGCTGGTTCTGGCGTGGATCCAGAGCGCACTTGGCTGTGGCGGCTTCCATGGTGGTGTTCTTTCATGCNGCNCGGCTCGCCATGGTGGTGTTCGATCCCTACATGAGTTCCCGGGCTTTGGCNGAGGCGTTGGTTGCTTCTCCTCCCGGCAAATTGATTGTGGATGATCAGTATTACACGTTTTCTTCTGTGTTTTTTTATGCCAACCGGCGCGAAGCATATTTGTTAAACGGGCGGGTGAATAACCTTGAGTACGGTTCCTACGCGCCGGATGCGCCGCAGGACGTGTTCATCGACGATGCGCGGTTTCAACAACTTTGGAGAAGTCCGGAACGCTACTACCTGACAGTCGAAAGATCCGCCTTGCCCCGCATAGAGGCGCTGGTGGGACGGGCGAGCCTTCATTTAGTGCGTGAAAGCGGTGGGAAGTATTTGTACTCCAATCAGCAGTAAACTGAAGTCATGTGTCGCCCGCGAGGGTGTTCATGGTTTGTATGGGCTGCGGTTGGGTTTGCTCAAACGGTGGGAGCGATCACGCCCGGCTCTCAATAGACGGGTCTTCCGGTGAGCTATGGATGAACGGGCCTTTTTTCATGAATCTCGCACTACGAAGCCGGCTACGTTACATTGCCCGTATTGTCGGACGGCGGATACATACGAGTTGAACTGGCTGGTGCGCAAGAAAAAGGACCGCTTGCCTCCAGGAGCAGATGAACGGGACCGCGCGCGGTTCGAAAAATCCCAAAGCTATATGGTGTTGGTGGATGACAAAGTGGTGTGCAAGAACGTGCGCTGCCGCAAGCGTTTCGAGGTTTCCGGCATCAAGACCATGGCGTTCTTGTAGCCGCCGCGTGCAGACATTCCAGGCCTCGGCGGCGTGCGCGGAGGTTCGGCTTTGACTCTGCCGGACGCGCCTTGCTATGGTGGGTTTGTCGATGGAGCTCGCTCAAGGTTCGCTGCAACGCACCCCGCTGAATGAAATCCACCGCAGTATGGGCGCGAAGATGACCGAGTTCGGCGGCTGGGAAATGCCTGTGTACTATTCGGGTATTCTGGACGAACATCAGGCCGTGCGCACTGCGGTGGGAGTTTTCGATGTCAGCCATATGGGGGAGATCGAAATTCGAGGACCCCAGGCGCTGGCTCTCATCAACTACGCTACAACGAATGACGCAGGGAAGCTCGCTGCTCAACAGGCGCAGTATTCCGGCATGCTCTATGAACACGGCGGCTTTGTAGATGACATTCTGGTGCATAAGGTTTCCGGAGAGCATTACTTTTTGTGCGTGAACGCGTCCAATCAAAGGAAGGATTTCGAGCACTTGCGCGCTCTGAATGGCTGGGAGTGCCAAGTTGAGCTTGTTAGCGAGGGTTACGCGCAGTTGGCTATCCAGGGGCCATTCGCTTTACGGACGCTCCAAAAACTCACTCCGGTCAACCTTGCCGCCATCCGCTATTACTGGTTTCAGGATGGCGAGGTATGTGGAGCTCCGGCGCGAATCGCGCGTACGGGATACACCGGAGAGGATGGTTTCGAAATCTACATTCCGCCTGCCGACGCCCGGCGCATTTGGACGGCGGTTCTGGAAGCAGGCTCGGAATTTGGCGTCAAGCCTTGTGGTTTAGGGGCCAGGAATACGCTTCGTTTGGAGGCGAAGATGGCGCTATATGGGCACGAAATCGACGCCACGATCACGCCTTTGGAAGCGGACCTTGCGTGGNTCGTGAAATGGGGNAAAGGGGATTTTATGGGCCGTGCGGCTCTGGAACGGCAACGTAGCGCCGGAGTCCGGCGGAAACTCGTTGGTTTTGAAATGCGAGGGCGCGGCATTGCGCGGGACGGCTACGAGGTGCTGGCGGATGGAGCGCCGGCTGGTTGGGTGACCAGCGGCGGTCCCGCGCCGACGCTGAATAAGAACATCGGTCTGTGCTACCTTCCGGTGGAACTCGCCACGCCCGGGCGCGCCATCCATGTGCTGGTGCGAAACCAGCCGGTGGAAGCGGTCGTCGTGCCGACACCATTCTATAAGAGGGCTAAATCGTAATGTACCCGGATCAGTTCCGTTACACGAAAGAGCACGAATGGATCGCCGTAGAAGGAGGCGTGGGTACGGTGGGCATCACCGATCACGCGCAGAAAGAACTCGGCGACATTGTGTATGTAGACTTGCCTAAACCCGGCGATCTCGTCGAAAAGATGAAGGTCATGGGCTCCGTGGAATCCGTGAAAGCAGTTTCCGAAATCTTCTCGCCTGTTTCTGGGGAGGTGGTCGAGGTCAACACGGCGCTGGCGGATGCGCCTGAGATGCTGAACCAGGATCCGCACGGCGCAGCGTGGCTGGTTAAGATCAAACTGCGGGATCCGGACGAACTCTCGGATCTGTTAAGCGCCTCAGAATACCAGGCATATCTGGGTGAGTGACCCTCGCCCCGGGACTTAGCCGGCTTTGCACTCCCGTAGCGCCCGATCTCAACGTCATGCGATATTTACCGAAGTCCGATTCCGAACGCCGCGAAATGATGGAGACGTGCGGCGTATCATCGCTGGAGGAGCTATTTTCCGCTATCCCAGAGGACGTGCGGCTAAAACGCCCGCTGAACCTGCCGCCGGGAAGATCGGAATATGAGATCGCCGCCTTTTTCAAGGAATGTGCGGCGGCCAACGCCTCCGACTATGCCTCCTTTCTCGGGGCAGGCGCCTACCGGCACTACCATCCGGTGCTCGTGGATGCTTTGGTTTCCCGCGGAGAGTTTCTCACCTCTTACACACCCTACCAGGCGGAAATCTCTCAGGGGACGCTTACCTCCATCTTCGAGTTCCAAACCATGATTTGCCAGCTTACGGGCATGGAGGTGGCCAACGCTTCCATGTACGATGGCTCGACGTCGGTTGCGGAAGCGGTTATGATGGCGGCGCGGATCACCGGCAGGGATAAAGCCGTGGTGAGTCGGGCGGTGCACCCCGAGTACCGGGAGGTCCTGAAGACGTATCTCCAGCACCAAAGTTTGCCGGTGGCGGAAATCTCCTACCACGACGACTCAGGCGCAGTGAATTTGCGAGAACTCGAAGAGAAGATCGACGAGCGCACTGCGGCGGTGGTGGTTCAATCGCCGAATTTCTTTGGCGTGTTGGAGGATGCGCCAGCCGCAGCGGACATTGCCCATCGCCATGGCGCTCTGCTGATCGTAGCGTTTTCGGAGGCTGTGGCGCTTGGCATCCTGAAGCCGCCGGCGGATGCGGATATCGTGGCGGGTGAGCTGCAATCGTTCGCCATACCGCCTAGCTACGGCGGGCCGTACGCCGGCATTATCGCCACCAAGGAAAAGTTCATCCGGCAATTACCCGGCCGCTTGGTGGGTCAGACTACGGATACACGCGGGCGCCGGGCTTTTTGTCTCACTTTGGCCACCCGCGAACAACATATCCGGAGGGAGAAAGCGACGTCGAATATCTGCACCAATCAAGCTCTCATTGCGCTCATGGCTACGATTTTTATGACGGTTTACGGAAAAGAAGGCTTGCGGGAGCTGGCCATCCAGAACCTGTCGAAAGCGCGCTATTTGGCGAGTGGTTTGGATCTCCGTTTTTCAGCGCCGTTTTTCAACGAGTTTGTGGTTCGCCTCCGCCATCAGTCTCCACAAACCATAAATCAGGAGTTGCTCCGGAGGAAAGTGATAGGCGGGCTCCCGCTGGGCCGGTTCTATCCCGAGCTTGAGGGCTGTATGCTGTTTTGCGCCACGGAGATGAGCAGCCGCCAAGCCATGGATGCCGTGAAGGAGGTCTTGGCTTCATGATTCGCAAGAGCTCTCCTCATATCACTCAGAATGAGCCGCTGGTGTTTGAAATCAGCTCTCCGGGTAAAAAGGCGTACCAGCTCCCGGAACTAGACGTCCCGGCGGTGGACCCGGAAAAAGCCTTAGGCGAGAAGAATGTCCGGCGCAGCATTGACGGCTTTCCCGAAGTGAGCGAAGTAGAGGTGGTCCGGCATTTCACCCGCCTGTCCACGTGGAATTACGCGATTGACCTGGGCTTGTATCCGCTCGGATCGTGCACCATGAAATATAACCCTCGGATTAACGAAGCCGTAGCCGCGCTCGAGGGCTTAACGTGGATCCACCCTTACCAACCGGAGGCCCTGGCGCAAGGCGCGCTGCGGATTTTGGAGGCTCTGGAAAGCGCGCTGGCGGAAATCACGGGTATGGATGCGGTGACGTTACAACCGGCCGCCGGCGCCCACGGTGAATTGACGGGTATCCTTCTCGTACGCGCCTACCACACCGCGCAGGGCCATCCCCGAAAGAAGATACTGGTCCCAGATTCAGCGCACGGCACAAACCCCGCCACTGCCGCCATGGCTGGGTACGCGGTGGAAAATATCAAGAGCAATGACTCAGGCATGATCGATCCAGCGGCGCTGGCTTCGGTCGTGAACGAAGACGTCGCAGCCCTAATGGTGACCAATCCCAACACGCTGGGCGTTTTTGAGAAAGACATTCGTAAGATCGCGGAAATTCTGCACTCCAAGGGTGCGCTGGTATATATGGACGGCGCCAACATGAACGCTCTGGTGGGTATTGCCCGCCCGGGCGACTTCGGCGTGGACGTCATGCATTTGAACCTACACAAGACTTTTTCGACTCCCCACGGAGGCGGAGGACCCGGGTCGGGCCCAGTAGCCGTCAAAAAGCCGCTCGAGCCGCTTCTGCCGCTGCCGCGGTTGAAACGCTCTCCCGGCGGGTTGGTCTGGGATTATAACCGCCCGCAGTCGATTGGCCGTGTGCGCGCGTTTTATGGAAATTTCGGCGTGCTGGTGCGTGCGCTGGCTTATATCATTGCGCACGGCGGCGAAGGGCTCAGGCGGGCCACGATGGATGCCGTTCTGAACGCCAATTACCTCCGCAAGAAGCTGGAGCCGTACTTCGAATTGCCGGTCAAAGCGCAGACCATGCATGAAGTGGTCTTCAGCGATGCGCGCCAGGCGAAATGCGGCGTGCGGACGGGTGATATCGCCAAACGGCTCATCGATTACGGGTTCCACCCGTACACGGTGAGCTTTCCATTGATCGTGTCGGGAGCTATGATGATCGAGCCCACGGAAACCGAAAGCAAACAAGAGCTCGACCTGTTTGCCGACGCGCTGGCTTCCATTGCGAAGGAAGCGGAGACAGACGCCGCCACAGTGAAGTCCGCTCCCCATTTCACGCGCACCAGCCGTGTCGACGAAGTGGCCGCAGCGCGCCGCCCGGTGGTGCGGTGGAAACCGNANTAAACTCAAAGCAGCGTGAATGGGCGTGACTAAGAAGGCGGCGACGTGGCGGAGTTGTGCGCTTGTGTTGGGGCTGGCGCTTATGGTGCGTGTGCCCTTCTTGAGCCAGCCCGTGCAAGGAGATGACGTTTACTACTTGGCGGCGGCGGAGCACGCGCAAATCGATCCGCTCCATCCCAACCACGCTAGCTACGTTTTCTTAGGCAAGACGGTCACCATGCGCGGGCATCCCCATCCGCCACTCAATGGCTGGTTTTTGGGGGGGCTGCTGGCGCTCCTCAGCGATATCCGAGAGGTTCCGTTTCACGCCGCCTACATCAGCTTTTCGCTAATAGCTGTGTTTTCTATGTGGATGCTGGCGGGCCAGTTCTCTCCGCGCCCCTTGCTGGCAACCCTGTTATTCATCGCTACGCCGGCGTTCCTTGTGAACGGGAACTCCTTGGAATCAGACCTTCCATTTCTCGCTTTCTGGATGGCGGCAGTGGCTGGTTTTGTTCGCGCGGTCGACCGGCGCAGCCCAGCATGGTTGGCTGCTTCGGCTTTCTCGATGGCGCTCTCTGCGATGGCGGCGTTTCAATCTATTTTCTTGGTTCCGATTCTGGCTTTTTATTTGTGGAAACACGGAAGAGGCTGGAAGCCCGCCTGGATTGCTCTCCTTACGGTCCCGACGGCGCTCGGGGGCTGGCAGCTTTGGGAGCGCTGGAGCTCCGGAGCCCTGCCCGCTGTCGTTCTTGCGGGCTACTTTCAAAGCTATGGGTTGCAAACTGCGGTTGCGAAGTGGAAAAATGCCGTCGCTCTGACCGTCCACCTGGGCTGGCTCGTTTTCCCGCCGCTCATCTGGCGCGCTGCCCGCCATGCCGGTTGGGTGGCTTGGGCCGCGGCGGGCGCAGCGGCTGCGGGAGGCGCGCTGTGGGACCCCAACCCGCTGTTTTGGCTCTGCCTTGGCACAGGCGTGCTGGTGCTGGCCTGGTGTGCCGGCAACCCCTTGGATTTCCCAGCCGCTTGGATCTTGCTGTTTTTCTCGGGAGCGCTTGTGGTGTTCTTTGCCGGATCCGCACGCTACCTGCTGCCAGTGGCTGCGCCCGTCGCCTTACTGGCGTCGCGAGTGGGAGGCTGGGCAGGCGCCGCCGGTGTGGTTTGCCAGCTTAGTCTAGGACTCGCCTTAGCTACTGCGAACTACACACATTGGGACGGCTACCGTCAGTTTGCCCGGGTGCTGCCCGCAGAATCCGATGGCAAACGCGTTTGGATTAACGGCGAATGGGGCTTGCGCTACTATGCCGAAGAACGGGGCGGGTTGCCGTTGCTCGAAGGCCAAGCTGTACAGCCCGGCGAGTATGTCATCTCTAGCGAGCTTGGCTACCCTGTTCCATTTTCGACCGGCGGCGGTCGCTTGACGACAATTGCCCGGCAGGAGATTCGCACATGGCCCCCACTCGTGCTCATCGGACTCCACTCCCGCTCGGCGTATTCCACGGCTGCTCTAGGCCTCCGGGCTTTCGATATTTCGCGGGAGCCTGTAGATCGCGTCCGCCTGGAGGTGGTCGTTGAGCGGAAACCGACTTTGAGCGACATCCCCATGGACCATCCGGAGGCCGGCTTCCACATTGTCAGCGGAATCTACCACCTGGAGGGCAATGCCCGGTGGATGGCTGGAAAGGCCGTGGTTTTGCTCAAGCGCCCGCAGGTGAAAAGTGTGCTCCGGGCAGTCGTTTATATTCCAGACGCTGCCCCCGCCCGCCGCATCACGCTGACGCTCAATGGCGCACAGGTTGCCGCCGATTCTGTGCCTGGGCCAGGCCTTTACACCGTCCGTTCAGCGCCGATTCCGCCAGAAGAGGGGGAGGCCACAGTTGGAGTGATCGTAGACAAAACCTTTCAGATTGCGACAGACCGGCGGGAGTTAGGTGTAGTCCTGGGGGCGGTAGGTTTCGTTTCACCGTGACGCCGGGGCGGCTTTTTGCTGGAGCTTGGCGAGAGCCGCACGGATCTTGTCACGACCGGCGTAATCTGGGTGGAGCTTAAGAAACTCTTCGAGTTCTCCGGCCGCGGCGCGCCGGTCACCCTCCCGAAGGTAAATCTCCGCAAGCAGCAATTGGGGGTGAGAAAAGTGCGCCGGATCTACAGACTTGGCCGCCACGAGATATTTCTTGCCTGCCTCCGGCTGACCTAACATAAAATAATTCACCCCGAGCTGCGCGTTGGCAAGGGCGTCTTGTGGCTTCATCTGAACCGCTTTCTGGTTATACCCTAGCGCTTCTCGCGGCCGGTCTAGTTTGAGTAAGACTCCGCCCAAGTTCACGATCGGAGAAAAGGCTTCCGGATCGTACTTTAGCGCGGTCCGAAATGCATTCTCCGCTTCCTGATATCGTCCCCGGTGGTAATGGATCGTTCCAATATGGTTCCACGCGGCCACAAAAGCGGGCGAAATCCGGACCGCTTCAGCGAGCTTTGCTAAAGCGCCCACGTCGTCATTTTTGGCTAACCGTTTCTGAGCGTCCCAATATGCCTTTCGCGCTTTGTCGGATATGGACAGCTCCCGAATGTGAACCAGATGGGCGCGTTTGGCGGCTTCCCGGTCCATGAGGCGATCTTCGAGCTTGATCGCCATCCGGACTATCTTCTTGGGGTCGGCTGTTCCAGGGCCGATCTCTACGGTCCGCCTGAGTTCCCCCCGGCTTCGGACGTAGATGGAAAGAGTGTAGGTTCCCGCTGGAAGGTTCTTGAACTCGAAGCGGCCGCGCAAATCCGTGGGCGCGGAGTTTGAATACGGCGTCGTGGATCCGTATAGCCCCACATAGGAGCGGGCCGGCGGCCACAGCTCTCCTTTTAAGCGGTATCGCGGAGGCTTGGCCACCGCCAAAGCGGAGGCCAACAGCACGGCGGCGGCGAGACGGGAAGTCATACCTGGTCCCTACCTGCCATTATCGAATGGTGCGACGGGCGTTCGGGGGCTCGAGCTTTACAGATCTTTACAACCGTTCGGTTCCGCGATAGGGTAACTTTTGTAACGGGGGAGTGGTCATTTACTCAGTAAACCTTTTCAGGAAAGGAGACGTGAATGGATCGAAAGGTATTTGTGTGTATACTGCTGGCCCTCTTAGTTGCTGTCGGGGCGATGGCCGCCGACATCGACGGGAAGTGGACGGCAAAGATGCAATTCCGCGGCGGCCCCAAAGGCGGTGAGAAGGGTCCGCAAGAGTTCGTCATGACGTTTGAATTCAAAGCGAACGGCGACAAGTTGACCGGTACGTTGTCAGGTCCTATGGGATCTCCAGTAGAGATCTCGGAAGGGAAAATTCAGGGTGATAACATTTCGTTCAAAGTCACCAGGGAGTTCCAGGGCCGCAGCATGGTGATGCTGTACAAAGGCAAAGTCTCCGGCGACGAGATCAAGTTCACGCAAACCGTCGAGGGAGTGGATCGTCCGCCTCGCGAGTTCACAGCGCAGCGGGTGAAATAAGGGATCAATAGCATGAAATACGCTCCGGTGTTGTTGTTTCTGTGCTCCTTTTCGGTGATGGCGGCTGAGCACCGCGGTGTGGTTCGCTCGCAAGGACTTCCCATACCAGGCGCTACCGTCACAGCCCGTCAGGGAGATCGGCGGGTAGTGACGTACACCGACGATGCCGGAGCGTATCTTTTTCGCGATTTAGCGCCTGGGGTCTGGCGAATCGAAGTCGAAATGCTCGGCTTCCAGAGCGCTGCGCAAGATTTCACCGTTGTCGACGGAGCGCCTCCGTTGGAATTCGATTTGCAAGTGAAACCTGCCCCTGTGATCGCCTCGGCTGCGCCCAAGCCCGAAGCAGCGAAAGCCGAGGCAGCCAAAACCGAAGTAGCCAAGGCGGAAGCGCCTAAGCCTGAACCGCCCAAAGCTGGTCCAGTGAAGGCGCCGGAGCGGCAGCGGTCCGTCGCCGCAGCCAAGCCGGGGGCTGCCGTGGGAGGTCAGAATGGCGGTTTTCAGCAGTTGGCCGTCGTCCAGAATCTGGAGAATCAGATCCAGCAGTCCCTCGAATCCTCACCCGCAGATCTTACCCTTCAGGATCCCACCCAGAATCCGAATGAATCTTTCTTAGTAAGTGGAAGCCTGAGCCGCGGCTTGCAAGAAGTGGCGCGGGAAGACATGTTTGGGATGATGGGCCCTGGGGGTCCAGGCTCCGAGGAGTTCCGCCAAAGAATGGAGGCTATGCGAGGCATGGGCGGAGGTCCTGGTGAAGGTGGTCCTGGTGGTCCAGGCGGCGGCCCCGGATTCGGGGGAGGACCCGGAGGAGGTCCGGGAATGGGTGGCGGTCCCCCCATGATGGGTGGACGTGGACCGGGCGGTCCGGGGGGGCCCGGAGGCTTTAGCGGTCGAGGAGGTCCTTCTTCCATGCGAGGAAGGCGCCCAGGCGACCGGGGTGATTATCGCGGCGCGCCCATTCTGTTCGGGAACCGCAGTAACCGCGCGCGCGATGCGATTCGCGGGGGCGCATCCTTCTCTCTTAGGAACTCAGCGCTCGACGCCAAACCATATTCTATTAGCGGTCAAGAGATTCCCAAGCCTTCTTATGCGCAGAGCCGGTTTAACGTGTCCCTGGGGGGAACACTCAACATCCCAAAACTTGTGCAGGATAGCCGGACGTTTTTCTTCCTCAGCTATGGCGGATTTCGGAGCCGCACTCCTTGGGATGCGATCTCCACGATGCCCGATCAAGCTTTACGCTCTGGTGATTTTTCGCGCACCTCTCCCATTTACGACCCGCTAACCCGCGAGCCATTTCCCGGCAACTTCATCCCATTGTCCCGGCAGAACTCGGCGTCGCGCGCTCTGCTTTCTCTGTTTCCACTGCCGAATCAGCCGGGCCAAGTGCAAAACTACCAGATTGTCGCCAGCCGTCCTCAGAATTCAGACGACTTTAGCGTGCGATTGAACAAGAGCTTCAGCCGCAAGGACCGCATCTCGGGGTCCTTCCATATCCAGCGTCGCAGCGGCCAAACCACCCAGCTTTTTGGGTTTACTGACACTTCCAGTGGGCGAGGCATTAGTTCGGACATCAGTTGGAGCCATACCGTATCCACCGGCATTGTCAACAACCTGCGATTCAGCTTTAGCCGGAACCGGAGCGATTTGATTCCGTTCTTCGCCTATGGCCGCAACTGGGCCGGGGAATTAGGTATCCGCGGCGCCTCCACGGACCCCCGGAACTATGGTCCCCCCAACCTCAGCTTTACGAACTTTGGCGCGCTTACCGACGGCAACTCCAGCCAGCAGCGCAGCCAGACCAGCAGCTTGAGCGAGAGCCTCCTCCGCGTGTGGGGGAGGCACAACTTCTCCGTGGGCGCCAGTTTCCGAAAGATCTTGAATAATAGCATCAGCCAGCAGAACGGACGCGGAAGCCTGTCGTTTTCCGGCATCATGACCAGCGGCTACGACGCCAATGGGTTCCCCGTCACCAATACTGGTTTCGATTTTGCCGACTTCTTGCTGGGGTATCCGCAATCCGCGGCCATACGTGCGGGCAACCCGGACACTTACTTCCGGGGCACAATGTACAACGTCTTTTTTATGGATGACTTCCGGGTGGCGAGCCATTTTACGATCAACGCCGGCGTTCGCTATGAACTGATGCCGCCGCTGCACGAAAAGTACGGGCGGATGTCGAACCTTGATATTGCTCCTGGGTTTACGGCCGTGGCTCCGGTCATTCCCGGGAGCATCGGACCTTACACCGGGCGCTTCCCAGACGGGCTGGTCAACACAGACGCTAATAATTTCGCGCCCCGCATAGGGCTGGCTTGGCGTCCGCTGAAAGGTAGGCATCTCCAGATTCGCTCCGGCTATGGTTGGTATTACAATGGCCCTAGCGCCAACCAAGCCGCTTTCCGACTAAGCCAGCAACCTCCGTTTGCGCAAACCGCCACCTTGGTGACCACCATTACCGCACCGTTAACGATTCAGGGCGCGTTCGTGGCGGCAACGCCGGGCAAAATCACAAACAGTTACGCTGTCGACCGCTTCTACCGCCTTGCGTACGCGCAAACCTGGAACTTTTCCATCCAAACAGATTTGCCGTACTCGCTGATGTTAGACTTGACGTATCTAGGCACTAAGGGAACCCGGCTTGATATTCAGCGCTTGCCCAACCGCGCAGCGCCGGGTTCTTATCTCACAGCGGAGCAACGACGGCTGATTGGCAATGCAACAGGGTTTACCTTCGATAGCTCCGAAGGAAACTCCATTTTTCATTCCGGTTCCGCCCGCCTTACGCGNCGCTTCCGCCGTGGCGTTTCCGCCAACGCATACTACTCATTTGGCAAGTCTATCGACAACGCTTCCACGTTCGGCGGCGGTGGCGTGACTGTGGCGCAAAACGACAAGGACCTCTCTGCGGAGCGCGGCATCTCGAGCTTCGACCNCCGCCACACGTTCAGCTTGTTCTACATGTTCTCCACCGCCAGCGGGAGAGGCGGCGGGGGCAGCGTGACCAGGCAAGTCCAGAACGCGTTTTGGAAGGACTGGACGCTGACCGGCGGCGTGACGATCCGCTCGGGTTCGCCCTTTACGGCGCAAGTGCTCGGCAACCGTTCCGATCAAGGCGGGACGGGGAGCGTAGGCAGCGGGCGCGCGGATGCCACCGGATTGCCCCTGTATACAGGCACGGGCTTTTTCAATTTGGCGGCGTTCACCATCCCGCCACCGGGTCGCTTTGGAAATGCCGGGCGGAACACGATTCGCGGGCCGGTGTTCTTCTCTATGAACATGAGCTTCGGACGGACGTTCCGGTTCAAGGATAACCGCCGGTCGGTGGACCTTCGGGCAGAAGCCAGTAATGTGTTGAATAGCGTGAATATCACCCGCATCGGGACGGTCGTGAATGCGGTCACCTACGGGCTGCCGCTGAATGCCGCNCCTATGCGGAGTGTGAGCCTTAACCTAAGGATGCGTTTCTGACCATGCGCGGTCCCTTACTTCTTGCCACTGCGGCGTTCCTGCTTGCTCAAGAGCAGCAGCCGGCGCTGAAAATCTCCGTGACCACTAACTTGGTGATCGTGAANGTGGATGTTCGCGACCGCCAGGGGAAGNCCATCGAGGGCCTCACCGCCCAAGATTTTGTGGTGACCGAAGATGGTAAGCCACAGAAAATCTCCGTGTTCGAGTATCAGCGGCTGGAGACCGATGTCCCACCGCCGGAACCGTCTATCCNAGCGGCTTCCAAACCTGCGGAGGAAGCGAAACCCAAGGCTGAGAAACCCGTTCCTAAGAAAGAAATCACGCCTTCCGCGCCCGGGCAGGTGCGTTACCGGGACCGCCGCCTGATGGTCCTGTTTTTCGATTTTGCGAGCATGCCGCCGGCCGATCAGGTGCGCGCGCAAAACGCCGCCCTCAAGTTCATCGACGAGCAAATGACCCCGGCTGACATGGTGGCGATCATGGCGTTTACCAACCAGCTTCAGGTGATGGAAGACTTCACGAACGATAAGGAGCGGCTACGGGCGGCCATTAAAGCGTTTCGCATCGGTGAAGGGGATGTGGCGGATGTCGAAAGCGCCGATGAGGAGACCGCGGAAGACACCGGGGAAGCCTTCACGGCGGACGAAACGGAATTCAACGTTTTCAACACCGACCGGAAGTTAAGCGCGCTGGAATCCGCCGCTAAACTGCTTGCTTCGCTTCCCGAAAAGAAAGCCCTGGTTTACTTTTCTAGCGGGGTAGGGCGTACGGGNGTCGAAAATGAATCGCAGTTGCGCTCCACGATTAACGCTGCTCTGCGGGCGAATGTCGCCTTTTATCCGGTAGACGCTCGCGGCCTGACTGCTTCGGCTCCGGCAGGGGATGCTTCGCGGGGCTCTTCCCGTGGCACGGGGATTTTTTCCGGCGCTACGCAGCGGCAGNTGCGCGAACGCTTCAATAGCCAGCAAGAAACTCTTTATACGCTCGCAGGGGACACCGGGGGCAAAGCGTTGCTCGATTCCAACGATCTGACGCTCGGAATCCGGCAGGCGCAGAAAGACATTTCCAGCTATTACATCCTCGGCTATTATTCGACCAATCCGGCTCAGGATGGTAAGTTCCGCCGCATCAAGGTGAGTGTGAAGTCTCACCCGCAGGCGAAACTGGACTATCGCTCCGGTTATTTCGCGCCGAAGGAGTTCAAGAAGTTTGACGCCGCTGACAAGGAACGTCAGCTTGAAGAGGCGCTATTGCTCGGGGATCCTCTCACCGATCTTCCGATGGCTTTGGAAGTCGATTATTTCCGCATGAGTAAAGGCCAGTATTTTGTCCCGGTCTCCATCAAAATCCCAGGGAGCGCTATGGAGCTGGCTCGCAGCGGCAGAGCGGAAGAAGCCGAGCTTGATTTTATAGGACAGGTNAGAGACAACAAAGGGCGTGTCGTGGGCGCCGTACGGGACATGATCAAAGTTCGTTTGCAGGGCGAGACTGCGGGAAAGCTGGCTCAAAGGAATCTGGGCTACGACTCGGGCTTCATCCTTCCGCCTGGAGACTACAGCATCAAATTTCTGGCGCGCGAGAATGTCACCGGAAAGATGGGCACCTTTGAGACGAAATTCACGGTTCCGGACTTGCTGGCTGAAAATAAGTGGTTACGAACCAGCTCTGTAGTGCTGGCGAATCAGCGGGAACCCCTCTCAGCAGCGGTGGGCGCGGCGGAAAAGAACCGAAAATTGTTGGCGTTGCANCCGCTCGTGGAAGAAGGGCAAAAGCTTGTCCCCTCCATCACCAAAGTTTTTCGCAAAGACCAAAACCTGTATGTTTATGTGGAGGTTTACGACCCCGCAATTTCGCCGGAATCCAAGACCCCTAGCATCATGGCTAACGTCAGCTTCTTTCGCGGAAGAGCAAAGGCGTTTGAAACCGAGATGCTGCGTGTCCGCCATGTTTCCGAAAAGCGTCCCAGCACGGCGCCAGTGCGCTTCCAGGTTCCGCTCAATGCTTTGAAACCCGGGCGTTACACCTGCCAAGTTAGCTTAGTGGATGAATACGGGAAGAAGTTNGCTTTCCACCGTTCACCGCTCATTGTCCTGGAATAAAGGCGGCGCATCCGGCGCACAGGCCCCGGCCGCGCCGGAGGCTTTCCATTTTGTCGGCTTGCTGTCGGCGTTTTATCGCGTTGTAACTTGGCTCCGTTATGCTGAAAAGCGTGGGTCTGTTGGCTGTCTCGATGCGGTATGAGGCCGGACCCCTATTCTTGGAGGAGAAGACGTGACGAAAACTCATCGAGAAGGCGTAAGATCACTCTGTGCGTTCTTGTTCTTTGCCGTCACAGTTCCGCTGTGGGGACAGGCCAGCGCAAACAAGGGCGAGATAACAGGAACGGTGTTCGATCCGAAAAAGGCCGTCGTCCCNGGGGCCAAAATCACGATTAAGAACCAAGCTACGGGGTTTCAACGGGAGACCACATCCAGCGAGGTCGGACAGTTCCGGGCGGTTCTGCTCGATCCCGGAGTTTACACCGTGACGATCGAAAAACAGGGGTTTGCTGTCGCTACCCTCGAAGGGGTGGTCGTAAATGTCGGATCGGCAGTCGATCTGCCAGTGACGCTACAGGTGGGCGGCACAGCCCAGTCCATCACGGTCGGCGAGACGTTGCTTACCATTGCGCTTCCCGCGCCGCAAACTGTCCTCGACTCGAACGCGATCGCGAACTTGCCCATTAACGGCAGGCGCTTCCATGACTTCGCCACTCTGACGCCCACGGTGCAGGTCGACCCTCAGCGCGGACAGCTTTCTTTCGCTGGCCAGCGCGGGATTTACGCTAACGTCATGCTTGACGGCGCCGACTACAACCAGCCCTTTTTCGGCGGAATCCGGGGCGGAGAGAGGTCGAACTCCATCATCACCATTCCGCAGAGCGCCGTGCAAGAATTCCAGGTGGTGACCACCGGCTATAGCGCCGAATATGGGCGCTCCACCGGCGGCGTGTTAAATACCATCACCAAATCGGGCAGCAACAGCTTTCATGGGGACGCTTTCTACCAGATCCGCCACGAAAAAGCCGGCGCCGACAATCCCATTCTGCTCGTCCCCAGCGCTGAAAGACTTCAGCAGTTCGGCGGGTCCGTGGGCGGTCCGGTGAAAAAGGACAAACTGTTTTTCTTCGGCGCCATCGAGAAACAGATCTCCCGGACTCCCAGGCAGGTGGCATTTCCCGCTTTGCTAGGCTTCACGCCAACTGCGGACAACCGTGAAGCGTACGAATTCTTCAAGAGCCAGGAGCAAGGCTATAAATCCACGAACAACGCTCTTGCCGCCACTGTCCGCGGTGACTATCAGCTAGCCGGGGGGCACCGTTTGACGCTCCGCTATAACGTCAGCGACGCGAAAGCAGAAAACGCTGTGAGTGTGGGTGGGGGCTTAACGTTTACAACGAACCGCGCCAACTCCAACGACGGAACGGAGAAAGACCGGATTCACATCGGAACGGCTCAGTATACTCACTTGATTTCCCCCTCGGTCATCAATGACGTCCGGTTCTCTGGGTCTTATGAAGAGCGCCCAAGAGAATCCAATTCATTGCTGCCTCAAGTATCCGGCGCGGTGGGGGTGTTCGGCGCGCGAGATTTTCTGCCGAACGTCCAGTGGGATAAGCGCATACAGATTGTAGACGGGCTTTCCATGACCCGCAGCTCCCATACGCTAAAATTCGGCGCGGACTATAGTTACGTGCCCACCTACCAAACCTTCGGCCGCAATATTTCGGGCTCGTTTACGGTTAGCGGTTCTAACGTAGGGCAGTTCTTGAGCATTTTGTCTGCTGGCCCCAATAGAAACCGCTTCGATGATCGCTCCGTGACTTACGCAAGACAGATCGGGAACCTGATCGCGGACTTCCAGATGCACCAACTGGCCTTTTTCGGTCAGGATAGCTGGCGGGTGCGGCCGGATCTGACCCTCGATTTCGGGATTCGCTGGGAAGGTCAGTTTAACCCCACTCCGGAGGCCAACAACACGCAAGTGGTAGGACTGCTCCGCGGCTTCCGGTTTCCGAACGGCTTGTCTGTGGACCCAACCAAAATACGCGACGCCACAAACCAGTTCATGCCACGGTTCGGGTTCGCATGGAACCCGTTTGCTCTCGATAACCCTCACCGGACGGTTGTGCGTGGACATGCTGGGCTGTTCTACGCTTCCACGCCCTTGCTCGTCATGTCCGGCCCCACGAACAATTTCCGGATTCCTCCCGGCGACGTCTCCATCCAGTTGACGCCAACAGCGACGCAGACCGTGTATCAGCAGTTGCTGGCCGTCGGGATCGACTTGAACAAGTACCCTCTCGGGCAGTTGCCCGTGATCCCCGTGGACAAAGTGCAGCAGGCTTCAGCGCTCGCATTGGGGGGCCNACCGCGCGATCCCTATGCCGGGATCGGCGTGATCCCTATGGCGGACGATTTCCGAAATCCGCGGGCTTTTCAAGCAGGCATCGGAATTGATACGGAGGTTATGAAAGGTCTTCTCGCCGGCATCCAGGTAAACTACGTAAACACGATACACCTGCTCCGGAACCGCGATTATAATCTGCCTAACCCAGTCATCCGGCCCAACGACAAGTCGCTGCGTCCGTTCTTTGGCTTGCGGAGCGGGACGCCCCGGCCGATCCCGAATCTCGCGGCGGTAACCGTGCGAGACAGCTCAGCGCGCTCGATGTATCGCGGCTATACACTTTCCACGCAATACAAAGGCAGGAAGCTACAGTTTGGCGTGTATTATACCTGGAGCGAAACTTTTTCAGACGACGATAGCGAGCGGGACGCCAGCGGATTCAACTACATGGATCCGAGCAACCTGAAGCTGGATTACGGTTATGCTCGAATGGACGTCCGGCATCAGTTCAATTCTTATGCGGTCTATAAACTTCCGTTTGGACTCGAACTGTCAGGCATTCTGCGCGCTCGCAGCGGGCTCCCCATCACAGCCATAACGGGTACGGACACAAACGAAGAATTGTCCAATAATGATCGCCCATTTGTGGCGCCGGGCGTTCCCATGCAGCGTAATTCCTTCCGCAATCGGGGCGTGGTGACGAATAATGATTTGCGGATCCTTAAGAGCTTCCATGTGCGGGGGGAGCGCTTCCGCCTTCAGCTTTCCGCAGAAATGTTCAACCTTCTGAATCTGGACAACGTCGTCTACGACCGAGATAATGGCGGCGGCATCAACGCTGGAGCGTCGGGAATTTTCGGAACCGGAGTATACGGGCTGGGTATCGATGCCAATGGCAACCCCGTGCCTAGGGATCCTCGGTTCATGCGGTTACGTTTAGATAACGGTCGCTACGATCCCAACAACAGCCAGGTGGGTTCGCCTTTTCAAGCTCAGTTCGGATTGCGCTTGTTCTTTTAATCCGGGGGAAGCTGTTTCATTATGCTTTTTGTGTCCCACTGCGGCAAGACAAACTTTTGTCGTTTCAGAAACTCCCTTCTGGTCATTCAGGCAGGCGATGAGCTAGAGTGAAGAACCGACTCTGAGGGCCAAAGGAGGCAGTGCGATGGCCGCGCTCTGCCGAATTCTGGGATCATAATGTAGGCGAATGATGGCCTTCTCAGACGCGTGGTTGGAGGAGCAAGTCGCGCAATGGCGGGCTTACGTGAGCCGCGGTGAATCGGCTCAGGGCCCTCGAACGGCGGAACTCGAGAGACGTTTGCGCGATGAACCGGCGGCGCTGGTGGTCGTGGTATTTCCACCTCTGTTCGGTCACCACTAATTTTGATGCCCTAAGTTGGGGCGCTACAAGCGCAAGCTTGGTCTTCCGAGAGCCATGAAAGCGTGTCTGAATCCTCAGAGGTCGCTTGCCACGCCATGTCAGATGGTGGGGCGCCTGATGGGTCCGACGGCTAAGGCGCGGATTTCGAGAAGCGCAAGGTCCCGGACGCCGGAGGCGCCGCCGTAGCGTTCGATCTGCTGGCGGTGGATCTCCAGCACCTCCTCAAGCGATGGAAACAGAGGTTCCACGACGGCTTCCGTGGAGCGCTATTCCGCCAGCCGCTTGAAGGCCTTGCCGTAACGCCTGTGAGCCCATTCCTGAGCAGCGTCGAACTTCGCCCGGCGTTCAGATGTTGCTGCGGGGGCTACGATCAAGCGCTGTCCGTCGGTGCTGATGTCGAGAGGAGTTTCGGCGTCGATCTTGAGCAGGTCGAGAATGGGCCGGTCGATGACCAGCGCCAAGCTATTCCCGTGCTTGGTCAGTTTTTTCACCATGGAAATCTCCGTCACTCCATTGGTATCACAATGTAGTAACCACGGATTCCGTGTCAATCATCTAACCGTTGGCGAGTTCGAAAGTGTCCAACCGGGCGGCCGCGGGAAACCCAACTGGTTTCCGGCACGTCAGATTNAGTTTCGATCGCCCTTCTGATTAATGTCATGAATCATCACTCTCAGCCGGCCTGTGAACAAACGCGCACCTGTCAAGGGCGAAAACGGAGAGTTTGGAGGGTTCAGAGAGGCCCACAAACCGAGCCATGGCGGTTCAGCGCGTGGCCCGGTGGGAGGCGTTCCCAACTGGAGAACTGCGCCGAAACGCAAATACTGGCGAATGTTTGGGATAACGCGCCGGTCCGAACAGCTATGACGTCACCACCGCCCCACCTTGCACCTACAGGGACCCGCTAATACTTTATGATTTGTACGACTTCCGGTCCCGGCGCCACCTGACGGCTTCGTGTCAACACACTTCGAAGCGTTGCCAGAAATTTCGGTAGGCTTGACTCCGTCTGCCCAAAAGTGACCACGACAAGCCTCCCCGTGCAGATCTTACAGGTAAGCATAGGGAGGTCTTCCTCAGGAAACGTCGACAACTTGACTGGATCGTAATCGAGATATCGATAACAGAAGTAGTCATCCTTCTTTGGATCCCTGCAATAACACGCGATCGTGCCTGGCGGACAAGCACAAGTGCACGTATTCGGCTTGGCGGTGGGATTGGATTGGGGACTGGGCGGTGTTACGCTGACAACGGCTANATCTATTAGCCCGTCACGAACCATATAGGTTTGAGGCGGCTTTCCTGTCCCCCTTGGGTTTCCGCCAGAGATTTCCAGCATCAAATCTTCGAGGGTGATCTGCTGCGGNCGAGATGGAATGATAGGTCGACGCCCTTCAGCAGGAGCTGCGGTTCCCCTCAGCACCCGTTCGGCCCGCTGAGCGAACTGCTGTACGATTTCCGGCCCCACACTTCCTTCCGGATACAAGAACAAGATTCGGAGGCCCTGCGAAGAAGGCGTGCTTGCTAGTGCGACAGCCGGAGCTGGGCGGGGGGGAGCAGTGGCTCCCTGCTGAGCGTAAGCGATCAATGTTAATGTGANTGCTGACGTGATTTCCAACAAGGCAAGCCGCATGAAGGTATTTTAAGTTAATTGACCTTTCGCGTCAAGATTCGCGTTTCCGTTCAAGGAATTGCTCAAGTAATGGGCCTGGAGAATCAGGTTTCAAGGCAACGCAAGCCGCAACATTAACAAGCCGCGCCTCATTGTGGCCAAGCGGGCAATGCATCGGGAATTAGCTTTCAGAGTGCGGACAGCGACTTCAAGCATACCGGAGTTGGACTGCGCGCTCGATCCCCATCCCACTCCTCCACGCCGGCGTCGGCGTGATTTCGCCACCGCAGGCGTAGCTGGGACAAAAGTGTTGATGACGTCCGGTTTGCGAAGACTCAGGACGCTGCTGCGACCCATGAAGCAAAGTTCCCCGCCCAACAATCCCAGGGTAGTCTCGCTAGTGGCAACTCGGAATACAGTCGGAGGGTGATAGAAGCTTGAAAACAGGGTTAGAGACGGCCGGCAGCGTCGCCCTGCCGGTTCGCTTCGAAGTAGGAGCATTCTAGGACAACCCGGCAGATTTCCACGTTGAAGACAAATTGGCGGCTTTGGTTGTCCGATTCGAAATCGCTTCTCTGCTACCGAAGGTCTTTCCAGGTCGCGGTACGCCAGGTTGAGAAGTGGCGGAGCCACCAATGTCGTTGCCACTGGCATCAACAGAACAACCGCATACACATGTTCCCCGATCAGCCCTAGGGACTGGCCGATCTGGGCGACGACCCCTACGACCTCGCCACGCGGGACCATCCCCACGCCGACTCGCGAAGCATCAGCCCAACCTAAAAGGTAGGCCCCAGTCCGCAGCCCACCAACTTGGGAAGAATCGCGGCGAGCAGCACGAGGCCAGCCAGGGTCACAGTCGACCAGTTGGACAGAGCAGAGAGACTAAGGTGAAGGCCAATACCGGCCAGAAAGAAAGGCGCCAGCAATTCGGTTACGCCCCGTGCGAGATCGTGAACCCGGTGACCAACGCTTTCAGCCAAAACCATTCCTGCCAGCAAAGCGCCGATGATCGCCGCGACTCCAGCGTAGACAGCCAGTACCGATAGCGCGAAAAGCAGAATCATCGCCATTGCGAATTGTGCTTCACCGCCTCGCAGCTTCTCGTGGACGCGGGGCACGACGCTTTTCATGGTTTTCGTCCCCCACTTGACCAGGATCAGCGTGAACCCGATGGCGAGAGTGGCAGTAAGGCCCAGCTCTAGAAAGTTCACCTTTCCCTTGGCCAAACTGCTGACCAGGGCGAGAGCCAGAAGCCCGAGCACGTCGTCGATCACTGCGGCTGCCAGAATGATCTGGCTTGCACGTTCCTGCAAGAGGCCCTTGGCCGCCAGCACCTGAGCCGTGATGCCAACGCTGGTGGCGACCATCGCGGCTCCGATGAAGATTGACTCGATTTGTGGCTCGCCTCAGAGCCGTAGCAGGCCCCAACCGAGAACAAACTAGGCTGCTACCCCGAGGATCGCTACCCAAGTAGCTATCGGTCCAA
>JGI24721J44947_10002831_pt1 | contig 24597 bp, 20 predicted proteins | sample YelNatPaOPGAMG01_FD_44947 | JGI IMG/M metagenome (IMG submission 44947) | reverse complement strand
TTCAATCAGCATAGGTTTGGCTGAAACCTGACAGGTCTTCTGGAAAATCTTACCTACCGAATCCCATATCCATATAAGCTATTCAATTAACATGGGCGCGGATAAGACCTGTCAGGTTTGAATTCAATGGCGTATCGCAACAGCTTTGCCTTCCAAGTTATATTTCCATGCGGGCGCCAATAACCTAAAAAACCTGACAGGTCTTCTGGAAAATCTTACTTACCGAATCCCATATCCATATAAGCTATTCAATTAACATAGGCGCGGATAAGACCTGTCAGGTTTACACTCGGTAGCATACCGCGAAATGAAATAATATATTAGATGTCGATTTTACAACCCACTTTGTAAAGTCGCCTGGGCGGCCCATTGCAACAAAGGTGAAGCAAATAAGCTCAAAACAACCACCATCACCGCCATCGCACCTGCCGCCACTTTCAACCAAATGTCACTATCCACCTGCGGTTCACCTTCTTGCATGTACATAATCACAACCACACGCAAATAGTAGTATGCCGAAACCAGAGAGGTAAGCACTGCGATAACCGCTAATCCGACAAAGCCGCCTTCCAAAACAGAACGGAATAAATAAAACTTACCCAGGAAACCCAGCGTGGGTGGAACGCCTGTAAAGGAAAGCATAAACACCGTCATGGCAGCTGCCCAGGCGGGATATTTTTTGCCCAGTCCGGCATAATCCTGTAACAGTAATCCACGGCCTTCGCTTTTTTCCAGTGCAATGACAACCGACCAGGCTCCAAAATTGGTCAGCGCGTAGGATAATAAATAGAATAACGCGCCCGAAACCGCATCTGCTGAGGCGCCATTTTTTCCAAAGGTCACCACTGCCATCAAAATATAACCGGCGTGAGCGATGCTCGAATAGGCTAACATACGCTTGATATTGTTTTGGGCAATGGCAACGATATTCCCCAAAATCATTGTCAACGCTGAAATGAGCCACAAAATGGGTACCAGCGTGGTGGAAAGATAAGGAAACGCGAGCATGAAAATGCGCAACAACGCAGCAAAGCCAGCTGCCTTTGCGCCAACCGCCATGAAGGAAGTCACCGGTGAAGGGGAACCCTGATATACATCAGGTGTCCACATATGAAACGGCACCGCTGCAACTTTAAACCCAAAGCCCACTAAGATTAGTGCTGCGCCAACAGTCAGGAGTACCATTGCTGCTTTCCCAGCCAATACGGCTTGGATAATCTCGACAATTGCTGTGCTGCCCGTAGCGCCAAACACCAGAGCCACGCCATACACCACAAATCCGCCAGAGAATGCCCCTAAGATGAAATATTTCAATGCTGCTTCTTCGGAATCTAAACGCGGACGAGCAAACCCTGCTAAAACATACAAAGGAATAGACAATAATTCCAATGCTAAAAATACCACAATCAGGTCTGCTGCAATCCCCATCAACATCATGCCACTAATCGAAAACAGCATAATGTATAGTATTCACTGCGATCGATTTTGTTTCGTTTCAGATATCCATAAGCGAGGGCAATCCCTAACAAACCACTAACGAGGAAAAGCGTATTCAGGAAAGCTCCAAACCCATCGACAATCACCATGCCATTGAAGGCAACCAGATGGCGATTAAACTGCGGTAAAGTAAAATATAAAGCGATAATCAACCCTAATGCCGCCAATGCAGCGGTGATCCCCTTTCGGTCACGCGGGATCACAATGTCCACCAACACGAGAACAACGGACCAAGCTGAAATCACCACTAGGGGGAGAATGGCAAATAAATCATCCCATTTCATAACATTCCTCGATCACCGATGCAATTTCTATAGATTAAATTCATGCTCAACTTCCAATCTCACATTAAGGCAAGCCCGCCACGGTGCTTCCTAGACCGGATAACAATTTCATCACTGCCGGAGCCATCAAATTGAAAAACGGTTTTGGATACAAACCAATCCAAAAGATCATGATGATTAGCGGTATTAAAGTAATGATTTCGCGCCAGTTTAAATCTTGGAGCTTCTTATTCTCCTCTTTATCTACAGGTCCAAGGAACAATTTCTGGAACATGAATAACATATAAATAGCAGCGAGGATCACACCGCTTGCAGCAAACGCAGCATAGAGATAGGATCCCAAAGGCCCACCTGCTTGGCCGGCCTGCCAGGCGCCCAGTAAAATCGTGAACTCGCCCACAAATCCGTTCAAGCCCGGTAAACCCATGGAAGACAGGGTCACGATTAAAGTCAAAGCGCCATAGATGGGCATAACCTTCCATAAACCGCCAAATGCATCCATATCGCGGGTATGCCGCCGCTCATAAATCATCCCCACAATTAAGAACAAGGCGCCGGTGGATAAACCATGGTTGATCATTTGTAATATGCCGCCCTGAATCCCTTGCGGATTGAGCAAATAATCCCAGCATCACAAAGCCTAAGTGGCTGACAGAAGAATAGGCAACCAGCTTTTTAACATCTTTCTGTGCATACGAAACCGCTGCACCATAGATGATGCCGATTACAGCTAGCAATGCCATCCAAGGTGCCAATTTCACTGCTGCAGCCGGGAACAAGGAAAGGTTGAAGCGTAAAAATCCATAGGTACCCATCTTCAGTAAAACACCAGCCAAGATGACCGAGCCAGCAGTAGGGGCTTCCACATGGGCATCGGGTAACCAGGAATGGAGCGGCCACATAGGGACTTTGATAGCAAAAGCGGCAGCAAATGCCAAAAACAGCCAGGTTTGGAGATTGGCGGGGATATTTCCCATCGCAATCAATTCGGGCAATGAGAAAGTGCCCGCCCGGATGCCAAGCCATAAAATGGCAAGCAGCATTAAAATCGAACCGGCCATTGTATAGAGGAAGAATTTAATCGCCGCATACATCCGCCGCGGACCACCCCAGATGCCAATCAAGAAATACATGGGCACCAGGGTAAATTCCCAAAAGATATAGAAGAGGAACAAATCTAGGGCAAGGAATACTCCCACCATTCCTACTTCCAATAGCAGGAAGAAAATCATAAATTCCTTTACGCGCTCTTCGATTGCCGTCCAGGTGCTTAATATCGATATAGGGGTGAGGAAAGTGGTGAGCAAAAGCAATAAAATGCTCAAACCATCTACCCCTAAATGATAAGAGATATCCCATCCAGCTACCTGAATCCAGGAGCGTTTTATCTCTAACTGTATCTCTGGATTGGCTGCTTGAAATTGAGCCAACACAAAGAGCGAGATAAGGAAGGTTACCAACGATGTAACCAGCGCAATCCAGCGCACCAGATTCTTCTGCTCTCCGTTCACGAAAAGCAAAATTAAGACTCCCAACAAGGGGAAAAACGTGACCAGTGTTAGGGGATGAAAAATCAAATCCATGGTCTATCCTCGGTTCGTTAAAGATTACTTATTTCAAAACTACAATCAAATAGCCTAAGATAAATACTACGCCAACAAATACTGCCAGAGCGTAATTGCGTACATAGCCCGTTTGCAACCGTCGCAACTGCGCCGAACTCCATTTGGTCAAGCGCGCCAGTCCATTGGCAGTTGCATCGATGATGCCCAGGTCAATTTGAACTGCCAGCAACTTCGTTACGGCTTTGAAAGTACCTGCGATGACGGTATCATGGAACCAATCATGCCAAAAACGCCAATCCACCACTTCCGCTAACCAGTGGGAAAGGGCTTGATACGGGCGAATCACCAGCAATCCATACAACTCATCCACATAATATTTATGGTTAAGCAGAGAGAAAATCGGGCCAAGTGCATTTTCGAGTGGATCTTTGTATTCAACCGTTTTGTCTTGGGAAACAGGTTGTTGGATACGATAATAGATCCAATACCCAATTGCGATCCCGAGCAGTGCCAGTACGGTAGAGATCGCAGCCACTTGCAAAGAAAATGCCGGCATTTCTTCTCCAAGCGNCGTTAATGGTTTGTATTCGATGGTGTGTTCGAGCCAATGCCCAAAGGTTTCCAGGTGGGGAAGGTTCAAAAAGCCACCGAGTACGGATAACACTGCCAGCGCGATTAATGGAATNGTCATCAATTGCGGGCTTTCACTTGCCTGAGCGGCAGCNTCTGTGCGTGGTTTNCCAAAGAACACCATAAAAATCTGCCGGGCCATATAAAAAGCGGTAAAGAATGCCGCAATAGCCAGTATCCAATAAATCCGCCGATCAATATTGCTGGCATTGAGCAATATCTCATCTTTCGACCAAAATCCAGCCAAAGGTACAATCCCTGCCAGAGCCAGAGCGCCGACCAGATATACCCAAAAGGTGGTGGGCATACGCGTTCTCAATCCACCCATGTTGCGCATATCTTGCGGATCGAGATGATGAGCCCCNTTCGAGGGTCCTTTATGATGCGCCTGTGCATGCAGCCCGCGTTCCACTCCCTGAATAACTGACCCGGATGAAAGGAACAATAAGGCTTTAAAAAATGCATGAGTAACCAAATGGAACATTCCTGCAGTAAAAGCGCCCATCCCCACCGCAGTGACCATAAAGCCCAGCTGGCTGATCGTGGAGTAAGCTAACACTTTCTTGATATCGAATTGTCCTACGGCGATTGTTGCCGCAAAAAGGGCCGTTAAAGCACCAACCCAGCTCACCAGTGAACGTGCTTCCGGCATGACAGCATAAAACGGATGAGAGCGCGCGATCAAGTAAACGCCTGCAGTCACCATAGTGGCGGCATGGATTAATGCCGATACCGGCGTCGGACCAGCCATCGCATCGGGCAACCATACGTATAATGGCAATTGAGCGGATTTTCCGGTTACCCCCAGTAACATAAATACAGTGATAAACATGATGCCATAGGGTAACACGGACGCAACTTGTTTTACCTGTGGGAAAATGACGTCAAACTCAAAACTATGAAATAGCCCGAATATCGTGAACGCTGCCAATAGAAAACCAAAATCGCCAATGCGGTTGGTAATAAAGGCTTTTTTTCCAGCGAGCGCGTTGCCAATCCCATCCTTCCCTTTATCGTACCAAAACCCAATCAACAGGTAGGAACACAAGCCCACTCCCTCCCAGCCAACGAAGAGCATCAGATAATTATCCGCGCTGACTAAAATCATCATGGCCAGGATAAACAAATTGAAAAAGACAAAGAACCGTTGATAACGAGTTGGATCTCCATTGATGCGCACATCATCATGCATATATGCAATGGCGTAAACGTGGATCAGGAAACCCACACCTGAAACCACCAGCATCATCGTTACCGATAAAGTATCCACCTTTAATCCCCAATGTAAATTGAGGTCAGCGATAGTGATCCAATCCGCCAGACGGATAACCGCCCCTTCTGGATGGTAGATGAGCGAAACAAGTTGCAACAGAGCAATGAGCAATGTCAAACCCACTGCGCCACTCGCCACCCATCCGATTTGTTTTTCCTGCAGGCGTCCACCGAAAGCCAGATTGAACAATAAACCCAGCAAAGGAAAAACCAAGATCAACGGTACTAGTGCAAAAAATTGCATCCCATTTGCTCCAACTTCACTGAATAACATAAGAGTCTCTGCCTTTAGCCTTTCATCGAATTCATTTGATCGATGTCAATGCTTTGTTTCGCCTCAAAAATAGCCACAATTAAAGCCAGCCCCACCGCCACTTCTGCCGCTGCCACCGCCATCACGAAGAAGACAAAGATTTGACCGCTCATCGTGCCATGCATGCGCGCAAAGGCAACAAATGCTAAATTCGCGGCATTCAACATCAACTCGACTGACATAAAGATAATGATGGCATTACGGCGGATTAACACACCCAACGCACCCATCGAAAATAAAATTGCCGATAATGCTAAATAATAATATGCGGGTATCACAAAGCCCCTCCTTCCATGCCTTAGCGTTTCATTTTCTTTTTAGTAAGAACAATTGCCCCGATCATTGCCGCCAACAAAAGCAGCGAGATGACCTCAAAGGGTAAAATGTATTTATCGAACAGGATTTCGCCTACCTGGACTGGATTACCAAAGGTGCTGCTAATTTCACTGGGTTGTGGAAAGGTGTGTAAATGAGTGAAGATCAAATAAAGCGCTTCCAAGATCAGCAAAGCACCGAGCCCTAATGCTAAAGGTTGCATCCACCAGCTCGCTGGAGTGCGCCCAGTTTGCTCTGCACCTAACAGCATGATTACAAAAAGGAAGAGCACCATGATAGCGCCAGCATAAACCGTGATTTGCGTCAGGGCAATAAACGGTGCGCCAAGGATTAAATAATAAACTGCAATGGTGGAAAAGTTAATGATCAGGAACAACGCTGAATAAATCGCATTTCGACTAAACAGCATCCCCGCAGCAGAAAGGATTGCCACGATAGCTAGCCCAAAGAAAAGAAGAAGATTAATACTCATCTACACCCTCATCTGGTGGTCTGGATTAATCAGCCGGATCTTTCATCTGCGGCACGGAACGAGTAAAAACGCCGGGCGGGGTACGCTGCGGAGTGGGTTGACCTCCCTCTGGCACCGGATCGAGCAACATTTCTTTTGTGTATATTGCTTGACGACGATCAGTGAACGACAATTCATAATTATCACCTAAAACAATCGCCTCGGTTGGACAAGCATCCTCGCAAAAACCACAAAAGATACAACGCAGCATATTGATTTCATAAACCCGCGCATAACGTTCGCCCGGAGAATACCGTTCCTCGTCGGTATTTTCCGCTGACTCAACAAAAATCGCATCAGCCGGGCAAGCAGCCGCACACAAAGAGCAGCCGATACATTTTTCTAAGCCATTATCATAACGTTGTAAATGATGACGCCCTTTAAAACGAGGGCGCACCGGACGTTTCTCTTCCGGGTACTGAATCGTAACCGGCTTTTCAAACATCATTTTTAAAGTCGTGGCTAAGCCACGCGCTAAATCATTGAGCATCATTTGTTACCTCCTGCAACTGCACCTTGTGCAAATTGCGATACCAATAAGAAAAACAGGATCGTTGAAACCGGGATAAACCACATCCATAAATTATTCCCGGTGAGCTCAACCAATCCAATACCAACCGCAGTTAATAAAACATTACCCAAAGAAATCGGAAAAAGCAATTTCCAACCAAACGCCATCAAGCGGTCGTAGCGGATGCGGGGGAGCGTGGCGCGCACCCAAACCATAAAATACAAGAACACCGCAACTTTGATCAAGAAATAAATGGGGCCTAAAAGCGGAAGCTGATCAACGAACGGTCCACGATACCCACCAAAGAACAATGTTACTGCAATCGCGGAAACCGCAATCATCTTGATGTACTCTGCCATAAAGAACAAAGCAAATTTCATCCCAGAATATTCGGTATGATAACCGGCGGTCAGTTCTTGTTCTGCCTCGGGCATATCGAACGGTGCCCGGTTTACTTCTGCAAGGGTTGCAATCCAAAAAATAAACGCCCCAACCGGTTGATATAGAAAGAACCAGGTTTTCCTCTGCGCTTCTACAATATCCACCATGCTCAACGAGCCACTCAGTAAAATTGGGCCAACAAATCCTAAGCCAAGCGCTAACTCGTAACTGATCATTTGAGCAGTGGAACGAATGCCGCCCAGCGTGGCATATTTATTATTGGAAGACCACCCTGCCAAGACTATTCCATATACCGAAATCGAAGTGACGGACATGATATAGAGGATAGCGACATTGAGATCGGAGATGTATAAAGTGATCGTGCGCCCGAATAATCGGATATCTGGACCAAAGGGAACCACTGCGAGAATGATTAACGCCGGGATCACCGTAATAATCGGAGCGGCGATGAAGGTTAATTTATCCGCTTTCGATGGGATTAATTCTTCTTTGAAAATGAGTTTAACGGCATCGGCAATGGGTTGCAAAACGCCATAGGGGCCTGCCCGATTCGGGCCGATTCGCACCTGAAAACGTGCCAGCACTTTTCGCTCAAACAAGGTTAAATAGGCGAACCCACCGATCAACCCAAAAATCAAAACCAGGGATTTAATTATCCATTCTGCTAGTAATGCCCAATCCATAATCACCTCATTTAGCCCGGTTGTACCCGCTCAGTCAGGTTCAAACGCACCTGGCATGGCTCATTAATCGGTATCCCTACACTGCGTGGTAGCAAAACCACTCCATCCGGAACGGATTCGTCTATCTCGACTGTAACCATTGCCGATGCTTTTCCGCATTCCATTTGCACGAGTTCACCCTTTTCAATACCTTGTCGTTTGGCTTCTTGTGCATTGAGCCACATGACCGTACCAGCCAAACGAGGATGTAATAATTCAGACGGAAGCAGCGTATTTCCGCGGTCATATAGGCGGGAAATCGGCACAGCCAGCAAACCCTCTATTGGTTGTTCCTTCAGCTCGGGTAGGGAAATGGAAACCTTTTCTCCTCTCTGAACAGCATTCTGGAGCTGAANGCCTAATCCCTGTTTATTCTCATAAGAGGTGCCGCCGTAGTACAAATCCGCTCGTCCGATAATAGGAAATTGCTGCTCAACCNTCGCCAATGCAGTATAAGAAACAGATACATAGTCAGCGATTTCTTTGGACAACTCCGTCATCACAGCCGCAGCACTCATCCCATTCAGAGATACCCCTAATGCATTGCCAACTCGAGCAGCAATGGCGAAATCAGCTAACGCGCCATGGCGGGCTGGAATTGCTGGATAATAGCGCTGTACCCGCCGTTCTCCCGAAGTAAGGGTTCCTTCACGCTCTGTGAAAGGTAGCGCCGGCAACACCACATCGGCTAATTTCGCTGTTGGAGTGAGGAACAAATCTTGGACGACCAAAAAATCCGGAGTCAAAGAAAAGCTAGGATCATCCCCCGCCGGATCACAACCGATAATATAAATAGCCTCAGCTTCTTTTAAGCCGTTGGTTAAGTCGGGTAAAGGACGCCATCCTATATCCCACGCACCTTGATCATTAGGGCGTTGCCATACTGGAATTAATCCATTGTTTGGTTTTCCTGCCTTGCCACTGCGGGTTAAAAGATGAGCACAAATTTGAGCTAATGCCTCTGATTCTTCCAGCCCTACTCCTTCATTACCGTAAAAGATCACCAAATTCTCCGCTTCCTCAATCGCTTTTGCAGCAGCTTGTACTGTAGATTGCGTTGCATAGCCTTCTACCGTCTTGGATGGAGCGTGTTGTGGTGAAGCCAGTGCGGTCATGAGCGCATTAGTCTCCCCATAGTTGTAGCGGAGTGGTATCCTCGCATAGCGTTCCAGGCGGGTAGGGCGGGCATTGGCGACAATGAGTTGAGCGCCTCGCTCGGTCGCTTGTTTAACCCGCAGCCACCACAAGGGGGCTTCTTGGTGCAAGTCTGTAGCAACCACCACAATCACATCGCCTTGTCCTAAGTCAGCCAGATTACTGCCTTGCGACATCCCCACTTGGGCGACGAATTCGCCACCACCCATATTGGTATAGAGCGCTGTCTTCCCTTGTAAGGAATGGGTTAATTTCCGCAGGTTAAATAAATCCTCATTAGAAAGGCGACCGCTTGCCAAAGTGAGCAATTTGTCTCCAGCTTGTTTAAAGCGGGATGCCACGAGACTTATCGCTTCGTCCCAATTCACTGGGGTCAGTTTGCCATCTTTTCTTATCAATGGTTGCGTGAGCCGTTCTTCCGATTCGACATAATGGTAACCAAAACGTCCTTTATCGCAAATCCAGATTTCATTTACCCATTCATTTTGGCGCGGCATGATGCGCTTGATTGCCACCCGTCCCTTTGAGACTGCTTCGCGGCGAACGTTAATGGTCAAATTACAGCCAACCGGGCATTGATTGCAAATACTCGCCGCCGAATTGAGCTCCCAAGGGCGTGCTCCAAAGCGAAAATCAGCGGTTGTTAATGCACCCACCGGGCAAATATCGGTGGTGTTGCCAGAAAAAATAGAATCAAAACCAGGCTCAGAATACGTTACAATCTCTAAAGCGCGCCCGCGATTGTAAAATCCAATAACAGGATCATCTACAATTTGNTCCTGGAAACGAACACAGCGGGCACATTGAATACAGCGTTCNCGATCAAGGTAAATCAGATCACCAAGCGGGACATGCTTGGCTAAATGCATTTTCTCATCATATAGATAGCGCGATTGACCCGGCCCAAAGCCCATGGTGAGATTTTGCAATGGGCATTCTCCGCCCTTGTCACAAATCGGACAATCTAAAGGATGCGAAGTCAATAAGAATTCCAAAATATCTTCCCGTCCATCTTTCACTTTTTGGGAAGTATTGATTACCACCATTCCTTCTGAGACCGGGGTGGTACAAGCTGTCTCGAGTTTTGGGCTAAATTGGATTTTAATTGAGCCATCCTCTTCACGCACCCATTCACCAGTCGCCCGATCCACGACAGGTCTCCCAATTTCCACCAAGCACATGCGGCACATTCCCACCGGTTCCATCTTGGGATGATAGCAAAATACAGGGATATCAATGCCGGCCTGCTTGGCTGCATCAACCACATTGGTACCAGATGGTACTTGTACGGTAATTCCATCAATTGTCAGTGTCACCAGCTTCGTCATACCATTACTCCAATTTCTCTAGCCCTTCACCCGTGCCTCGAAGTCACCCCGAAAACGCTCCAAGCCAGAAAGCACCGCTTCAATCGAAAATTCACCTAAGGCACAAAAACATTTCCCGCGCATTTGACTGGCAACATCCTTCAATAATTCAACATCCTGCCAGGTAGCTTGACCAGCGGTAATGCGGTCTGTCAGATGCATCATCCAAAATGTTCCTTCGCGACATGGGGTACACTTTCCGCATGATTCATGGCGGAAAAAGTGCACCGTTTTATTGATCAACCAATCAATGCCAACCGTGTCATCGATAACAATAACGGATGCAGAGCCAAGCTGTGCCCCCAGGCTGGGTACACTTTCATAGTCCATTGGGGTATCCAAAGCGGTTTCGTTAGCGACAATGAGAGAAGAGGAAGCACCCGCCGCCATAATCGCTTTAATCGGACGATCTTCTAAAATTCCCCCACCATATTCATATATCAGCTTGCGAAAAGGGGTACCTAAGGGTAATTCGTAATTACCCGGTTTTTTTACGCGCCCGGAGAGGCTGAATATTTTCACGCCCGGGCTCTTCTCCGTTCCAAAAGTGCGGTACCATTCAGCGCCGCGTTCGATAATCAAGGGGACATTGGTTAATGTCTCGACATTATTAACCACGGTTGGTTTTCCAAATAAACCATAGGATGGGGGAAACGGCGGGCGCAAACGCGGTTGACCTAATTTCCCTTCGATCGATTCCAGCATAGCCGTTTCTTCACCGCAGATATACGCCCCTGCGCCGAGATGGGTAAAGATACGCAACGAATAATCCGTGCCGAACAAACGTTCCCCTAATAAACCGGCGTTAACCAGCTGCTGGATGCGTCGGTCGAGCTGGTGTGCGATCTGCCAAAACTCACCTCGTAAATAGACATAAGCAGCATGAGCACCTACTGCGTATGCAGCAATGGCAACACCTTCTAAAAACTGAAACGGATTGTTCTCTAATATTTCACGATCTTTAAAGGTGCCAGGTTCTGACTCATCGGCATTCGCAACCACATAGTGAGGCCAGTTTTTCTGATCTACAAATGCCCATTTCATCCCGGTTGGGAAACCAGCACCGCCTCTTCCACGCAAGCCCGAAGCTTTCACCACCTCAATAACTTCATTCGGCTGCATTGTCGTAACCGCTTTTCGGAAAGCTTCGAAGCCGCCAATTTTGCGGTAATTTTCTAATTCATTCAATTCGGGATAGTCCCGATGTCGGAGTAGGACGTATTCGTTCTTCATAATTTGCTTTGCCAGGTGCGGATCAGTTTCAGCGCGTTTTCAACGGTTTGATTTTCATGATACACAAGCCCATCCGGGGTTTGCACTTGAAACACCGGAGCTCGATCACAGGCTGCCAGACAGGTTACTTTCTCAACAGTGACCAGGCCATCGGCTGTGGTTTCACCGGGTTGAATGCCTAAGGTTTCGCATAATTGATTGAGAAAATCCTCCGCCCCGCGCAATGCGCACGGTAGATCGGTGCAAACTTGAATGCGATATTTGCCCTCCGGTCGATCATGGTAAAGGGTATANAACCCAACGATGGACGCTACCTCGGTCGCAGAAATATCCAGGATTTCCCCGATCTCGTCCATCGCCTGCTTGGAGACAAATCCATATTCCCGCTGTGCCAGGTACAACAAAGGCATAACCGCAGATCGTTTCTGGTCAGTGGGATATTTCGCTAAAATCGTCTCTACCTCATCACTGTGTTTCTCGAGCAAATTGTTCACCGGTCTACATCTCCCAAAACGATATCTATAGTGCCAATTAGCGCAATTAGATCAGCTACCAGATGGCCCTTCGCTAGCAAGGGCAACACTTGCAAATTCACAAACGAAGGGGTTCGCCAATGAACTCGATATGGTTTTGGACCACCATCGCCCTCTAAGTAAACGCCTAGTTCTCCCCGCGGAGATTCAACTGCCACGTAAACTGAACCTTTCGGCGCCGGAAAGCCTTCTGTCCAAAGCTTAAAGTGATGGATTAATGCCTCCATGCTGGTGCCGATTTCCGAACGGGGTGGCGGAACGAATTTACGATTGTTGCTTTTCACCGGACCGTACGGTAATTTGTTGAGCGCTTGCTCCACAATCCTTAGAGACTGGCGCATTTCTTCGATCCGTACCAGATAGCGAGCATAGGTATCGCCATCTGTATGTGTAGCAACTTCAAAATCATATTGTTCATACCCCGAGTATGGACGAACTTTGCGCAAATCATGCTTTACCCCGCTTGCACGCAATGGTGGACCTGTCACCCCCCAGCGAATCGCATCTTCTGGTTTAAGCACACCGATGTGTTTGGTGCGCTCGATAAAGAGGGGATTATTGGTCAGTAAGTCTTCATATTCTTTGATTCGGGCAGGGAAAATCTTGATGAAATGGCGCACCGCATCCTCAAATTCGACAGGCACATCCCGCCATAGCCCACCTGGTCGGAAGTAAGTTGTCATCATCCGCTGCCCACCGCACATCTCGAGGATATCCAGGATCATTTCACGTTCGCGAAAGCAATATAGGAAGACAGACATCGCCGCCAGGTCTAAGGCATGAGTGCCTAGCCAAACTAAATGTGAAGCAATTCGCTGTAGCTCAGTCAAAATCACCCGGATTGCTTGCGCCCGCGGCGGTACATCCAAATCAACGAGCTTTTCAACTGCTAAACAATAAACTAAATTATTCCCAACGGTATTAAGGTAATCCAAACGGTCGGTCATTACCTCGGCTTTGGTATAGGTTTTGGCTTCCATGTTCTTCTCAACCCCCGTGTGCAGGAAGCCAATGTCGGGAATACAGTTAACGACAAACTCACCATCCAATTCCAGCAACAAACGTAATACGCCATGCGTCGAAGGGTGCTGCGGTCCCATGTTCAAAAGAACCGTCTTACCTTCAACCGCCTCCTCGGTTACCAGGGTGCGCATCCCATCGAGCGTGCTTTCATCTATGTGTTCGTATTTTTCGGTCATCATCTTTACCTGTTATAACCTCTCGCAGCGCACAGCCTATCCTTCAGGATAGCGCTTTGCGTAAGGTTTACGTCCATCAATCTCATCAAAATTAAAAGTAAACATAACCTCTTCGTATCCAAGCGGATAATCTTTGCGGAGAGGATGTCCTTCCCAATCATGCGGCATTAAAATCCGCCGTAGGTCTGGATGATTTTCAAATCGAATGCCAAAAAGATCCCAAATTTCACGCTCGTGCCAGTTTGCATTCGGAAATATCGAGACGATTGAAGGGATGGAAGGGGCATTTCCATCTAATGGAACGCGCAGAGAAATGCGTTCATTATGCGGGTAGGAATATAACTGGTAGACCACATGGAATCGGGGTGTTTCCTGGGGCCAGTAATCAACCGCAGTTTCGTCTTCCAGCATATCGAATTGAAAGTCATCGCGAAGAAATTGGCAGGCATCCACAATTTGTTGTGCTTTCAACCAAAGAGTCGTTTCATCTCGAAACGTGCTAACCTCCGCTTGAAAGCGAGAACGCAGCGCCTCGACTACTTTATCCACTAGTTCGCTCATCATCCTCATCCCTTTCAGGCTTAAGCCCAATCGCGGATTTTTTCATGGCGCACTTTTTCGTGCAGGGTTACAATGGCGTGAATTAAGCCTTCCGGGCGCGGCGGACAGCCGGCCACATACACATCCACCGGAATCACCTCATCTACCCCCGGCACAATGGCATAATTATTGAACACACCCCCACAAGAAGCACAATCCCCCATTGAGATGACCCATTTCGGATCTGGCATTTGGTCATACAAACGGCGCACTACCGGCGCCATTTTCCGGCTCACCCTTCCAGCTACAATCATTAAGTCAGATTGACGTGGACTAGCACGGTTTAATTCCATCCCAAAACGGCTGAGATCATAATTCGAAGCTTGGGCTGACATCATCTCGATAGCGCAACAAGCTAATCCAAACAATAAGGGCCACATTGCTCTGGTGCGAGCCCAGTTCACTGCCTCTTCAAGTTTGACGGTTAATATTCCCATATCCCCCAGTTTTTCTTCTATTCCCATTCTAACGCTCCTTTCTCCCAGGCATACAGGAAACCTACCACTAAAACAATCACAAAGATCAACATTTCAATCAAGCCAAATAGCCCCAATTTACGGAAGACAACCGCCCACGGCAGGAAAAAGACCGTCTCGATATCAAAGAGGATAAACAAAACCGCAATCAAGTAAAAGCGCACTGGCATCCGGCGGGTGCCTGGCCCAAATGGGGTCATACCTGATTCGTATGGTAATGATTTTCTTTCGGTTGGGTGATGGGGACCAAATAAATGTCCTAAAGCAATAGCTGCGCCGGCAACGAAGGCGGACAAGATCAACAAAACTACAATGGGGAGATATTCACTCATCAGTGTTATTCCTTCGGCTTGAAAAGTAAATTGTTGACTGGTTTGGTAAGTGTATCACGATATTTGCTTGGTGTCAAATTTCACAAACAACTTTTTGGATTTTTTAAGCTAAATAATCGCGCAATTGACGGCTGCGGGTGGGGTGACGAAGCTTCCGCAATGCCTTTGATTCGATCTGGCGGATGCGCTCACGGGTTACATTAAAATACTGTCCTACCTCCTCTAAAGTGTGATCGCGTCCATCCAATAAACCAAACCGCATTTCCAATACCTGCCGTTCTCGATCCGATAATACAGCCAAAGCATTCTTTACCGATTCCCTCAACATTTCACGCGCTGCAGCATCCATCGGTTCTAAAGCATCCTGATCTTCGATGAAATCACCCAATTGGCTGTTATCTTCGCTGCCCACCGGACTTTCTAACGACATTGGTTCCTCCGCCGCACGCATAATGCGGTCTACCTTTGCAGCAGCTCTCATCCAGCGGCGTTGGACATCGTCAGGGATGGGTTTCCCTTCTGCCAACGAACGCCGAATAATCTGCTCATCTTTCGCATCTAAAAAGCCGGCTTCCAGCGCCATTTCCTCAGGCCCGGGCTCACGCCCTAAACTCTGCAGGAGTTTACGCTGAATGCGCAATAAGCGGTTAATCGATTCAAAGATGTGAACCGGGATACGGATCGTGCGCGCCTGATCTGCTATGGAACGGCTAATCGATTGCCGTATCCACCAGGTGGCATAGGTGCTGAATTTATAGCCACGCGCGGGATCAAATTTAGATACCGCCCGTAAAAGACCAATATTCCCCTCTTGAATCAGATCGAGCAGTGCGCTTCCCCGCCCGATATACCGTTTGGCAACGCTCACTACCAGGCGCAAGTTTGCACGGATCAACGCATGGTGCGCTTCCGCCGCTGCCTGGCGGATCTCTTCTAGCTCGCGGATAAAAACCTCTTCACTGGGAATATAATTTTTCAAACGCGCTAATGTGGGAATTTCTTGCTTACGCAAAACATAATCACGCAGGCTAGACACCGCAGGCGAAGGAAAAATATATAAATACACATACACTGCAAAGAGGTTACGCGCCACCACATCCCAGCGTTTATCCACGCCCCAGCGCCCATTATCTAAATAACTCCGCACATAAGAAGGTGTCGTTATGTTCCAGGTCTGACGAAGCGCGCGTGCTTCGTCTAAGACCTTGATCAATTCAGGCCGCTCGTAACCAAGCCGATGGGTATCTTCTTTCACCCGTTTCCAGGATGTCCGCAACTCATCGAAAAGGGTGAGATAAAATGCTTGGGCATTCTTCTTTTCGGCTCGTTTTCCATCGCTCAGCAGTAAGTTCACATGTCTGAGGACATCCAAACGCGTGGCGAGCCAAAATTCATGATCGACATCGAGTAAATCGATCCCACCGATTTCTTTCAAATAGAGTCGAACCGGATCCTCGCCCAGTTCTTTGATCAATTCCGGATCTTGCAACAGATCGAGCGGCTCTTCAGCGGTAATTTTTTCCAGGTCTTCTGCTTCCAGTTCGAGGATATCTTGATCCGGTTCCTCTAAAGCAGTCGGTTCCAAATCGAGGAGGAGATCATCTATTTTATCGGGAATGTAAATGACATCCCCCATCGCTCCTTCTTCTTCGTCCAACTCATCCATTTCTCCTTCTTCTTCCTCATCGTCCAACTCGTCGGCGGGGTTGATATCTTTTTGGTGTTTTTCTTTGCTTGGCATAATTTTAGTCTTCTTCTACCACATAAATTTATTTTTTACATACAAATAGAATTAATGGCTGGTATATTTCTTTAGTGCCAGGTTTAATTTTAAAAGCTCTTGAGTTATTTGTACCATAATTTTTTGATATTGGGATGCTTGTACCTCTTCTTGATTTTGTGCATCCATCATTTGAAAACGCTGGTATTCGATGGTTTGCACAAGCGTTTGCTGGCGCAGCTGGACAATGGCACGCAACACATCTTCTAATAATTTTTGCTGATTGGCATTGACCTTCGGGGTTTTCTCTAATAATTCATCAGCAGCCTCAATGATTTCCAAGGACAGGTTATCCATCACATAATGAAGCGGATAATCGGTATCCTGGTCAATGGATTGCTGGATTAACTGGAAAAGTGCCTGATACTCAGCCGAATGGAAATCATTGGTAGATAAGCGACTTAGCTGGTTTTCCAATAAATGACGATCAATGAGATACAGTAAATGGGGATCTCTTAACAAGACACCTAAGATGTATTGTTCGAGGGGGTTCGTACCCTTGTATACACGTACTTTTGTATCTTCACTCGATGGCGTGGTTTTAGTGGCTGGCGTTCTGCGGCGGCTGGGTTTTGCTCTGAGCGCAGTCAAGCTAGACATCAGTGTACGCTCATCCACCTTCAATAATCGTGCTAAACGCTGGATATAGTCATCCCGCTCCAATGGGTTAGGCACTTCCCGAATCAAAGGTAAAACCTGACGAGCGATCGCATCTTTTGCTTTTGGATCAGAGAGATCTTGATTTGCCGCCAATGTTTCCATTACATGCACGACAATGGGTTGCGCAGATTGAATGATTTGCTGCCATTCCTTTGCATCCCGCAGGACAATTTCATCCGGATCTAAACCTTCCGGCAGCTTCGCTACGCGGATATCTGCCTGCAAGCGTGCTTCCATACCTAATAAGCCATGGGAATCAAAAACGATTTCGTTGGTGTGGTCCATCGCCTGACGGGCTAACTCTAAGCCGCGTAAGGTCGCCTGTGCCCCAGCGGTATCCGGGTCCAATGCCAATACCAAACGTTTCGTAAAACGCTTGAGCAGATATAACTGCTGCTCGGTGAGCGCAGTGCCCATTGGAGAGATGACATTGGTGAAACCGGCTTGATGCAAAACGATCACATCCAGATAACCTTCTACAATCACCGCTTGGTCTAATGTACGGATGGAACGCCGAGCGCGATCTAACCCATAAAGCAACTTGCCTTTGTCGAATAACCGGGTTTGCGGTGAATTGAGAAATTTCGGGACATCGTTAGGATCAAGAATGCGCGCCCCAAAACCAACCATCCGCCCCTGCTCATCCCGAATCGGGATCATCAGGCGATGGTGAAATCGATCGCGCAATTGCCCTCCTTCTCCCTCCATCAGCAAACCGACTGCGATGAGCGGTTCGGCACCCACCTGTTTATTTCTATAATAATTCCATAGCGCATCCCAACTTTTTGGTGCGTAGCCCAAACCAAATACCTCGATGGTTTCATCAGTGATCCCCCGTCGATGAAGATAATCCAATGCGGCTTTCCCCGCCGAGGTATTCAACAACTGATGGCGATAAAAGGTAACGGCATCCTCTAATAACGAATGAAGTGCTTCGTTCTCTTCTTTATGCTCGATTTCCTGTGGGGTTGGGGGCTTCAGTTGCACCCCGGCTTTCTCGGCTAAGATGTGCAATGCCTGAGTGAAATCCACCCCCTCCTTTTTCATCACAAAATTAAAAATATCCCCGCCTTCATTGCACTGTCCAAAACAGCGCCAGGTGCCCGTTTCGGGAAAAACCACAAAGGAAGGAGTGCGGGTATTGCTATGAAATGGGCAGAAACCAATAAAATTCTTGCCCGTGCGGCGTAATTGCACCGTCTCTGATATTAAGTCGACAATATCAATTCGGGCTTTGACTTCTTCAATCGAGGACACGCCGCCAGCTCCCTTCCTCCACTACGAGTTCGGTTTGTGTGAGCTTTCTGCTGCTAAACGATCCCCATTTACGCTCACGAGTATAGTTTTATTATACCTAGAATCCCTCTAACCGCGATAGATCCGCCACACCATTCGCCAAAGAACGAATACGCTGCAACAGACCTAAACGGTTATGACGTTGCCGACTCTCTTCTGCCATCACCAACACTTCATCGAAAAAGTGATTGATGACCGGGATCAGCGGTAAAAAGGCATTCAGAAAGTCTTCTACCGAACCCGCTTTGCGCGGTTTCCTTTCTGCCTGGCAAAGGGCATCGTAGAGGGCTTTTTCTGCGGGCAGTTCAAACAATTCTGGCTCAAGCGGATAATCCTCTGTGAGATCGCGGGTGATGCGCACACAACGAGCATAAGCGGGGAGAATATCACGCCAATCTGGCCGATTGACCCACGCGGTCAATTGTTGCACCGCTCGATATGCCGCAGCCGGGTTATCCCCTTGTTCTGCCAGCACCGCATCAACCACATCATAGCGGTAGCCGCGCTCCTGCAGCCAATTTCGCAACCGTTCTATAATAAAATCACGGCAGGCAAGGAGCTGATTTTCCTCGGCGGGGATTGGCAGTAAGCGCGCAGCGACTTTCAACGCCTCCCGCAGGTTAAAATCCAGATCCCAGTTTACCAAGTTTTGCACCAATCCAAGCCCGGCTCTGCGTTGTGCAAAGGGGTCTTTATTCCCGCTCGGCGCAAGGCCTGCTGCAAATAACCCCGCTAAGGTATCCAGCCGGTCAGCGATCCCCACAGCCAATCCGGCTCGCGTTTTCGGGCTGGAGTCTCCCGCAAAACGGGGTAGATAATGCTCCATAATCGCTTCTGCCACCGCGGGGTCTTCCCCGCTGGATAACGCATAATATTTGCCCATGATTCCCTGCAAGGAGGTCATCTCAACCACCATCTTCGTAGCCAAATCCGCCTTGCATAAATGAGCTGCCCGCCGCGCTATGGTTAATTCATGTTCATCTAACTGACACCATGTACCAATGGAATCGATTAATTTTTCCAAGCGGTGTGTCTTATCCAGCATAGAGCCTAATTTTTGCTGGAATGTGAGGGTGCTCAATTTCGGCAGAAAACTTTCCAGGGTTTGCTTGAGGTCTTCACGCACAAAATAGGTTGCGTCCGCAAACCGAGCCCGGATCACATGTTCATTTCCATCTACAATCGTTTCCAACCCTTCCCAGCTGCCCCCTTGCTGGAACGGTTTGTTGGCAATGGTAATGAAGTAGGGTTGTAAATTTCCGTTTTGATAAACTGGAAAATAGCGCTGGTGTTTCTTCATCACCGAGATCAATACTTCAGGGGGTAATTCCAAGAACGAAGGATCAAAGCGACCAAGTAAAGCAGTAGGCGCCTCTACCAGGTTCGTCACTTCGGCTAAAAGGGCATCATCCTTTATTACCTCGCCTTTTACCGATTCTGCCTGGTGAAGTACTTGCTCCCAAATCATCTTTTTGCGTTCCTGCGGATCTAAAACGATGCCTTGCTGATTTAGAAAATCAAAATACGCCTCAATCGAATGGACTTGGTATTCCAATGGCTGGAAGAAACGCAACCCTCTGGTTAGCGAACCGGATGAAATACCAGCATATTGAAAAGGAATATGTCCATCCCCGTATAAAGCTAACAGCCAACGGATCGGTCGTGAGAAAGCAATATTGCTGTCATTCCAGCGCATGGTTTTTTCAAAGCGCAGCGCCGCAATGAAATCCGGCAGGGTCTCCGCCAGAACTTGGGCGGCCGGTTTCCCTTCCTCCCGTATCACAACGCTCACATATTCTCCGCCGTCTAAATTTCGAATTTGCAAATCATTTACCGTTAGACCCTTGCTGCGTGCGAAACCTTGGGCGGCTGGTGTTGGCGTCCCATCTGGAAGAAAAGCCTTGGCGGCTGGGGGACCTTTCACAATCGTCTCGTTATCCGTTTGATAAGCGGCAAGGTTTTCCACATATACAACCAAACGGCGTGGGGTGCCCCATACATGGATTTTCTCAAACGACAACCGTAATTGATGCAACCATTCGGGAAGGCGTGTTTCTAATTGCTCTAAAACTGAGTCCAAATCTGCAACGGGAAGTTCCTCCGTACCGATTTCAAGTAAAAATGGCGCAGATTTTCCAGGCGGCAATGAAACGGCGGACTTATCTAATCTGGGCATTTCCCTTAAGCTAGCGTTTGTTAAGCCAGGCCGTCCGAGCCAAGGAAAGCCCAGTTGCTGGCGGTGCTCTATATAGGCATTTGCCACCCGCCGGCTCAAATCCCGCATGCGCCCAAAGAATGCCTGTCGCTCCGTAACCCCGATCGCGCCGCGGGTATCAAGCACATTAAATGTATGCGAGCATTTCAACACATAATCATGTGCCGGTAGCACCAATCCTTGTTCCAAACAAACATTCGCTTCCGCCTCAAACAAATCATACATAAGGCGCAAGCGGTCGACATCAGCGATTTCGAAATAATATTTGCTGTGTTCTTGCTCTGCCTGAAGGTTGACATCCCCATCCGTGTAAGTTTGATTCCAGCGGATATCGCGAAAACTGCCAACACGCTGCAAGGCAATGGCTATCCGTTCCAGGCCGTAGGTTATTTCAACCGAAACAGGATCAAGGACCTGCCCGCCCGCTTGTTGGAAATAGGTGAACTGGGTGATTTCTTGTCCATCTAACCAAACCTCCCAGCCAAGACCCCAAGCGCCCAAAGCGGGTGATTCCCAGTTGTCCTCTACGAATCGGATATCATGACGACGGGTATCAATCCCCAATGCTTCCAGAGATTGTAAATAAATCTCCTGAGGGTTGCCCGGATCAGGTTTCAGGATAACCTGAAATTGATAATGCATCTGCATGCGGTTGGGGTTTTCGCCATAGCGGCCATCGTCCGGGCGGATGGATGGTTCTACGTAGGCAACATTCCATGGTTCGGGACCAAGCACGCGCAAGGCTGTGGCGGGGTTCATGGTCCCTGCCCCAACTTGAGTGTAATAAGGCTGCCAAATCAAGCATCCTTTTTCAGCCCAAAATTTTTGTAACGTCATCATAATATCTTGAAAAGTCAATGTATCGCTCATGGATAACCTTCATTATTTCTTAAATTGCACCGTAACCCATTCATCTGGAGCCTTTGTTATCTTCGTTAACTCGATCCATTCAACGCAGAGCTGCCGACGAGTTCAACGTGTTTCGATGGTCTCGCAGATGATAGTTAATATAGGTGGATAAATTTTAATCGAAAATAACCCTAGAAACGGATCCATCCAAAATTTAATCCAACCCATAAGGTCAATAAACCCAGCACCATTAAACCCAATATCACACTCAACCAGAAAGCGGTCTTTTTCAGGCGATCTTGTGGTTTATATCCCGCGACTTTTCCCGTTTGCCCATTGACATACAATTGATAAATCTTCCCGCGATAGTGGTAAGAACCAACGTATAAAGGCAACAAAACCAATTTAAAGGTCAACCCGCTCCAATTGGTTTCCCCGGATTGCAGATTCCGCTTATCTTTTCCAGGAAAGACACGCTGGTTAAGCTCTCGTTGCAAACGCTTTGCGACCTTCTCCCGCGCGTCCAGCGACGCTTCCGCTAACGGATAATCATAGGCTAACACATTCCAACCAGCCAAAAAGGCGGGGTCATATTGGACAACGGATTTCAAGTCAAAGGGCTCAATATGGGTTAATTCGCTTTTAGAGAGCTTCGAAATGCCAGGCACCAGGACATCATCGAAAATTTCAAATTCCACGCCTTTTTCCACATCCCAGATAGGGTTTTTAGAAGTCCCGCGATTCACTTCACAAACCCACCCCATTTGTAAAATGCCATCAAATGTCCAGAAAGGATAATAAACAGGGCGTAAGACGGAAGGCCTGGCTAGCTTTTTTAGATCATCAGGGATGAACCAGCCTTTTCCTAACCATTCTTGAACCGCTTTGGTTGCTGAAGATAGATCGATTTTGGGGGGAGCAATGACGTTCGGCTGCACCAATTCCGTCATTTCGGTCGATTCAATTAATTGGTGTGAGCCACAATGCGGGCATGTCAGCGCTCTTTCTCCAACTGCCAGCAACGAAATCGCCCCGCATTGCTGGCAAGTCAAGCGATGCTGGGCTTCAGACCAGGTGCGGGCGCGGGTGGTGGGTAAGACAAAATCCAATGCTTGCTCTTCCTGATCGGCCGCATTGGATAAATCTGGTTTTTGTTCATACCCACAATAATCGCAAACCAGTACCTGACGAGAAACATCAAACCTCATCTTTCCCCCACAGCGGTCACACAGGAAAATCTCCTCCGCTTTCGCCTCAACTGGTTGTGTATAGGATTGTTTTTCGAAATCCTCACCCTCGGTCAGGGCGCGGCTTTTATCCAATTTTTCGGAGAGGAAGACTAACCCACGCCGAGCAGCCCCATTATTGGGATCGGCAGCCAAGGCATATTCTAAATATTCACGCCGTTCTGCTAGGTCATCCGTGGTTGCCGAAAGCCACAACCAGGGTTGGGGATCAGTGGACTTCATCTCCGCCGCTTTTTTCAGCAGCATTCTAGCTTGGTCGCGGTCGCCCGATTTAACCGCAGCAATGCCAGAAATCAGGGTTCGGCGATACTGCTCATCATCGTAATATTCACGCCGGGTGAAAGAGGACAAGGAGGACATGGGGTAAGTTTACTCCTAGTAAAGCAGGGTGAGAAAACGTATGAACGAATCCTATATATAGATAATGTAATAATTTTACCATTCATATATTTAAACTCACCTGAAATGCTATCGTGGATGGTATGGCAGGCTCTCGATATGATAGAGTACAAATCCTCTATCAACACCGTATCCGTATCGAGTTCATAACGGGGCAGCTTTTTCAGCCGTTCAAAAAGATGACGTGAACAACGACTTGGTTAATCAATGCTAAAATGTTGAAATCCTATCTTCACTCCATTGACGACCTTGCCCAAGGCGACGCCCGCGAAGAGAGCCACTACTCTGCCTTGTAAACTTCATTGGAAGCCATCGCTCAGGCGCAAAGGCGCTCTGTGCAGGTCACCGTCTTGCCCAAGCCCACCGAATCCGGCAGCCCCGATTTCCGTATCTGGGGACGGCTCGCATCACGTCATTGGTTACATCGAAGCCAAAATCCCAGGAGCAAAACTCGACCAAATTGAGACCTCCGAGCAACTCCAACGCTACCTGCACACCTTCCCCAACCTCATCCTGACCGATTTCTACGAATTCCGCCTCTACCGCAACGGCGTTCTGCTGGAGCGCGCACTGTTTGCCCGCCCGTTCATCGCTCAAGCCCTGAAGATAAAGCCACCCGTTGAGCAGGGGCAGGCGCTGACGCATCTCTTCGAAACCTTCTTTTCGTTCGCCCTGCTGCCCTCCTTTACTGCTGAAGACCTTTCCTGCGGGCTGGCGCAACGCACGCGTTTCCTACGCGATGAGGTCATCCGCCCAGAACTGTCACAGGGACATGGCCCCGTTTATGGGTTCTATCAGGCGTTTCAGAAATATCTCATCGCCGGCCTGACTGAAGAGCAGTTCGCCGACCTTTACGCCCAGACCATCACCTACGGTCTCTTTGCTGCCCGCACCCGCGCTCACCCCTAACGCCCGTTTGAGTGGGTAAGGGGGTTCAACCGCAAGGCAGCCTATGACCTCATCCCATCAATGGTCGGCATCCTGCGCGCAAACTCTATTATCAAACCCTGAAGTACTATCGCGGCCTGTTGATGGGCATGCTCGAAGAAAGTCAAGAGATCAATGACCTGCGCTTTAGAATCCTCGAGGGCTTGCTGCGCCTCCGCCAAATCTGCATCCACCCGCGCCTCGTCGAGCCAACCTATCGAGGAGAGTCGGCAAAGTTCGAGGTTTTGCTGGAAACGCTCGAAACACTGCAATCCGAAGGTCACAA
>JGI24721J44947_10002798_pt1 | contig 24746 bp, 15 predicted proteins | sample YelNatPaOPGAMG01_FD_44947 | JGI IMG/M metagenome (IMG submission 44947) | reverse complement strand
TCAGGAGCCAAACGATACGATGTTCGCCCGATGCAAATCACTGATGTGGAAAGAGATGGCAATCTCAAAGGGCTAGAGCGCCGTATATCAAGACTGTGATCGTTTTCCCATGGCAACTGCTTAACGATAGTGTTATTCGACTATTCGATGTTGCACATAATAATTGGGCCTGAGTGCTTACCCCAAGTTGTTCGCGCAGCCCCTGCTAAGGATTTCTTTCAGTCGCATGGTTGATGCGTTTTCTGTCCCGCTGAGAACGTTCCGATTGTATTTTGCGGGTAAATACGCGCTTGTACGACAGATTTTGTACCGGAACCGCTTTCTTGCTCGTTCGACGCGCTTCCGTCCCGTCAGTACTCCAGCACCATGAGCGACACGGCGGCGTGCTTGTAAGTTGGACGCCCTCAATGCTGAACTCTGCACCTGACAGCGACAGCTTGGCGAACCGTTGCACAGGCGGCTCTGGTAGTTTTGGGGCCCGCTCCTGGGAGCTCGCGCACGTCCGACCATTGCCAGACATGTCACCCTGACGAAGTGCGAAAGCCACCGACGAGCTTAACCGGGTCCGATGCTTCTCGATTTCTTCGTATTCGTCATCGCGGATGCCTTCGACAACACGCAAAAGAAGTGAACGATTCGTGCGTCGCCCGTCATCTTGCAAGATGAATGTGATCAGTTTTGCAGTCTCGTCGGCATTCGTTCCCATCTCTGCGGCGCTTTCGGAGTTCTCGGCTTGCTGCTGACTTCGCAAGAGTACTCTTTTGAAGATGGGCTGCGGTAGAAGCCTCGCCGCGCTCGCCGGGACCAGGGCTAACAGCGCTGCGTGCGGTGGTAGCGGTGGTGCAACGCTCAACGGCGGTTGCAGTTGCAGGAGCGGATCACCGTCGTTCTCCTTAAGCCATCGAACAATGTCTGATGCCGATGGTCCATAGGCCCTTGAATATGTGTGGTAAAAATCGGGACAGAATCCATCAATATACATCGCGAGCGCCCAAAGCAACGTTCGCAGCCATTCCTCTGTGTCGTACAGCTTCTCGTCGTCGTCCACCGATATGCCTTCCGGTATATCCACTTTCTCCAAAATATCCTCAGGATCCGTGACGTCCGCCGAAATTTCGCCGTGCGCAGCGTCAGGTTCGGTGCCATCTTCCAGATCACTCGGGTGAACGTTGCGTTCGACTGAATCTTTTGACTCGGATTCGCAGGATGACGAGGCCTCTACGGGTGCATTCCCCGCTTGGGCGAGTCTCAGCGCTTCTTGCCCACGTATGCTCGCTTCTCGATACATTTCGATGAGCTCTTTCGTAAGATTCGGGACCAGCGGGTTGATGAGGCGCTTCATGAGCGCGTACAGGAATTCCCAGTCGAAACTGCGCTGCTCTCTGCATACGAGGTATTTTCCTCGCATGGGCCCTTTGTCCAATTTCAAAGCCTTGTACGCCTCCCAGATCGAATTAAATGAAGTGCCGCGCAGCTTTGGCAAGTAATCGTTTCCCTGCATCATGAGCATCACAACAAGATCTAGACGCAGAGACGGTGTTTCACCGGGGAAAAAACGATCAAGAACCCGAATCCACTGCCAGACGCTAATGACGATGGCGCTTATAGCCTGTCGTTTCTGAGCAGTCCCGTGCTCGGGCGCGTCCTGCATATTGGCTCGCGGAGTGATAACGAAGACGAAGAAATTCCGAACTTTCTGCGTTGCCAGTCCTAATACCACGAGATCAGCGTCGCTGCCAATGACGACAACGGAGTGCTGCGGGTCCACATAGCGGTGGATGTAGTCGATGATTTTTATTTCGCCCTCGCCGGGAACAGTCGGACCACTCACAACGAAACGCACGTTCTGGTACAAATGACGCTTCGATTGCAGTCGAGAACAAACGTAAAATTCTACAGCCTGCAAAGTCAGCTGCATAAGTTCTGTTCCAGGCGAAAGGCTGAGCACATCAACGCCGCAACGTCGTTTGCGTTTGCGCGTGCGGTGGAGTTTCCTCGACTCGAGGACGCGCCTTCGCTTTTGCGTAACGAGCTTCGCCAAGGGCGCCGGGCCATCAAACGCTATGAAGACCGACTTTTTCGGTACACAAAGCCGAAGAATGTTATCTAACCACCTGAATAAACGGATGAAAAACTGGTCGCGGTTTCTTGCGACGCGCGCTGCCAAGTGGATAAGCTGGTTCAGGTCGAAAAGCACGTGGTCAAAGTGCTCAGGCGCGCTCTCCCCAGTTACCGTAACGACTGTGCTAGGGAAATTCTCCAGATACCAGCGCTGGAATCCCGCTATTCCCATGTTTGATGCAGTGTTTCAAGGACAACCGTGATCTTCGTACCATCTACAGCACACGTTCCCGTTCACGAAGTGACACGAAGTACGAAGCGGTATTTGGTAAGCGTGGTGCCGCTCCAGCCGCAACAGCTTGCGCTTGCGCTTGAACGCGCGCTCGTGTCATGTTCGAATACCACCGTGAACTGCTCGCTCTGTCCCTGTGTTGCAATATTTTTGAACGTTTTTTACATGGACAGCTTCGACATCCGAAGTAGGGCAATAAGGTCTTACAGATGAATATGTGTTTCTAAGGATTCTTCGTCATCTTTTCGGGGTGGCTTCATCGACTCTATGTGACGCTGGGATTCGATACGTTACTTGAAACAACGGAGTTCGCGACAGCCTCGACCAAGGGTTCTTTACATAGCCGATACAATGCAAGAAAATTTATACGAACAAGCGTCCAATCTTCGCCTTTCATANGCATAGCATGCTCAAATCACGATTGCTTCACGTGTTCGAAGTTGTGTTCTATGGCAACTCGTCAGGGTAGCAATGCGCGCCAGCGATGGATGCCTNAAACATATCCCACGTTGTGCNTTGACGACGTCGAGTGTTTTTCTGCGTCAATCCAACGGAGCGACTTGCTTTACCCATGAGTTGCCTTCATATAGAGAGGTCAAAATATTGAATAATGCGTGACTTGAGCATGCTACACGAAAGTAATGCAGAAGACTGGATGCTTTTCTGAATGAATTCGATAATGATATCGCTTATTTTTCGAACCCCTGTTTGATGGCGTCGCGAGTCATCCTGATTCCGGTGACGTAACGAATGCCAGCGTTCGAGAGTACATGGAGCCACTCCGAAAAGACGATCGAGATTCCGAAAGCTTCTTAAGAATGCGCATGCCCTTCCTGCTGCACTTGGAATGCCGAGGCTGAATATCTAAAAAAAGTTTGGAAAACAATCGAGAGGCAGGAAAAGAGCGAGCAATTCAGTGTTCCATTTTCATCTGATCTATGCGTATAACATTTCTGAATATTGATGCACTTGGATGCCGACAAGTGTCTGCCTGCACCAATCCAGTGCTACAAAAGGGAGTCAACCTGCNAACACGACGAAAATGTCGAGCTGCATCTCTGCCTGGGCCGGGTCTTGAGCGCCCCAGTAGATGTGCGCGGAGAATCGCGTTCGTTTCGGTTTGCAGTATGAGGCTTGTAGATGAACTGTTCTTTCCAAGGAATGCAAGGCGCCGATGCGCTGGAAGCTTATCGGGAGAGCCTTGCCTGCCGCTGCTGCGCACAGAGGCAATGCCCGTTCAGGGCGCTGACACTGAGCCTATGGTGCAAGCTATGCTTCTTGAGCACAGTTNATTCCGTGCTGCTTATAGTCTTCGAGCTCTTTNCCGNTATTGAGCGATCTGATTTGTAATGATCTGAAAAAATCTGCTCCAGCGTGCGGTCTTTTCAAGAAATAATGCAATCTACTGATGTCATCGACCATGTGTGAACTTCCTTCAGACGCCTTTCGCTTCTCACCGTGCTCTTTGCGTAACATAAACTTGAGATATGTTAACAAATTCCTTGACAGTGAATTAGAAATAGAACGTGAAGCGCTGGCCAAGTTCCGAGACTGGCGACGCACCACTCGTATCCGTAAAAGGAAATCCATGGCGATGGTTGATGCCATGTTGTTCTTTTCGGTGANGCGGATGCCGTCATCCAGGATGCAAAGCGCTCATTTTGGNGTTTAAAAGTGCGCAATAGCAGTTGAGGCACCCCGTTCATAACCCATCTATTATACGTAGAGTGCTCCTGCCAGTCCTACAGAAAGCAATGCAACACGCGGTAAACTTCCTGCAACTGCAGATGCAACTTCTCTCTCACACGTCGCCTGCGGTTACAGACAACGCTCGCGCATATGAAAGAATCCTTTTAGATACATCGGTCTCAGCCGTTGAAAACACCTGCGCTCAAGTCTTGCGAAGGCTCAGCGCTGGCCGTTCCGGCAGTTCAGGGATTCTTCGGCCACCAGCTCAGATCATGAGCGATCCGGCCGCTGATGAATCAAAACTTCCGCAACAGCTATGATGGCATTGTCTCGTCGCAAACCGATCCGAGGCAACGCATTCCAAGCCTCCTGGAGCGTACAACGTACGGTGCTGCCTTTGGAGCCCCAAGAAAGCATGTAAAGGGCTGCGAGGCTCCTTCTATGCGACCATTCAGATGCCTCGTTTAGTTTAGCCCCAGAATTCGCAAGAGCTACTGCAGCGCATACGAGAACGAACTCGGAAGCAAACGCCTCAGCGCTTTGCGCTTCGATCGCTTCTCTGCTTTCGCTCCGGTCACATCGAACGTCACCGTGCCTCTATCGGTTCGATCCAGCGAGAAACTTCGATCTCTGCACCTTGCCGGGTGTGAATCAACTACTACCCCGCAACATGACGTACTTTAGTGACAGCATCGCATCGACATAGACAGCAGTTCGCAAGCGGCGAGACGTACAGAGCTCGTGAGGAAACGCGTCAAGTTTTGCATTAGCTTTGGTGCCGATTCCAAGGAAGCCTTTCAAGGAGTCGTCGAATCCAGGGCGCCATAGCGATCGCCAGAAAAAGTCGAAAAGGTTTCGTCGCTTGACTTGCGACCCAGCTCGCCGCCCAAGCCTTGGCGATTGCCCCAGGCTGCGATGCAAAGACAAAGACCAAACTGTATGTGAAAACCGAACCGTAAAAAATGGTGTTCAGAATCCCATACGCAAGGAGCCCAGCTGTACCATAGCTACGCAGCTGAGCCATGTTCCGCTTGGTGTAGACGCTCAAATCCTGCAGGATAGATTTTGGAGCACGCCCAAGCCAAGGTGATACGATGGCATGTTCCATGAGCAGGGCGCCAGTCACCGAGCCCAAAGCCGGTGCCAACCAGTAGATCACAAAATGACCTCGAGATGCCCGTTCAAGCCATTCTGGAGAAGCCGCTGTCATCCATGCCCGGAGCTGCGCGACTGCGAGCGGCCCCAAAGCGCGTGCGCCGTTCATGGAGCATCCCGTTATCGGGCCACCGACACCCACAAGGAATCCAACAAGCAATCCTATTAGAAGCGCAAATACAGCCTGCTGCATCCAACGAGCGTATTCGTTCTCTGCGTGTAGTTCGAAGGCTGCAAACCCCATTGTTGAAACTAGCGAGATCAGGCTAAATGTGAGGAAAAACTCCCAGCCCGCTCCCTGCCATAGAGACATGTTGGTCTGCAATGAGACCGTGCCCCCCGCCACACGATTATACATGTCTGGCGTCGCCAAGAGGCTAAAGATAACGGCACCCAGAGTGCCGCCAGCAAGTTGAGCGCCCGTATACGCAAGGCTCGGTACCAGTCTCAGGCGCTTTGTGACGTAGAGCGCGAGCACCACAAAAGGGTTCAAAAGCGCTCCTGACGTGGGAATGAAACTCAGTACTATACAGGAGATCATTGCACCCGCAAGAAACGGCACTGCAGCAGGACTCGAAAGGCCGATTAAGCCGGAAAAAGTCGTCAGCAGCGCGGTTCCGAGAAACTCCGCGAAGAGGCAGTGTCGCGGGGGCAGTGCACCGAAGCTGCTCCGCGCCTCCACCAGCTCGTTCGGAACCAGGCCGTCCCCAGCGTGAAAGCGTAGGCTCCCAGCGTCATCTACAGAGCGACCAAGACTGCGTCCTGCTCGAGGTTCAGGGTCGAGCGCCATGACAGTCAAACTTCGGCTGAAAAGCTCGCTCAGCTTCGGAAAGATCAACGGCCGTCCGAGGCTCTGCAAACTGGGTTGCGTTGCACCCTTGGGGTGGCGCCTCCAGTGCTTTCGGTCTCCTGCCTCGCAAGTCGGTATCGGTGAATCCTTGTGCAAGCAAACTCGAGCTTCCAAGGGTAACGCTCCTGAAACGAACAACAGCTGCTGCAACATACGAACCGAAGTGGTAGGAAACTAGTGCGGCTGCTGCGACTGCGACATCCCAAACGCATCGGCTGCATCTGCGAGGGCGACTTCAACGAGGAAAAAAGTGTTTGCAGTTGCTGCCAGCCGGAGCGGCATACTGGTTTGCTTGGTGAGAAACTATGCTCGACCTGCTTTCATGGAAACCGTCACAGTGAGATGGAAGAGGTTTCTGAGCACTTTTGGGGCCCGACCTTGTTTGCTGTCTTGTTTGCTTGGCGGGTTGCTTTTCGGGTACCACTTGGCAGTGTTCTCAACGGTAACGACGTTCCGCTCGTTCCAAGACTGGTTCGGCTCGTGGCCTTCCGGGGAGCAAGTTCTGCTTGGGTCGTACTTTGTCGGAGCTTTCGTCGGATGCCTGTACCAGAGGGTCCTCCCGTTTCTTGCGCATGGGGCGGGAACTGCTGCTTGGCGCCGCTATTTATGGCTACGCTGGAGCTCGGTGTTCTTCTGTCTCGGGTCGGGGCTTCCTTTTCTCATAAAACGAGAACGGATGTTAACAGGTCGCTTCCAGATGGGTGCGTTTCTGGTCCTGCTCATCCACCGCTTGCTGATTGGCATCGGCGCCGGCATCGTGAACGTTCTCGGGCCAGCTCTGTGTCTAGAGGTTGCTCCGTCAACAAGCAGAGGCGCCTTTGTCTTTCTCTATCAGCTCGCGATAACAATCGGTATTCTTATGGCCAATCTCGTTAATCTTGCCACTGGTCACGAGGATGTACACCGTCAAGTGGATCCCGTTGCTGGTGGCGCCGGGATCGACATGCGCGGAAACTTTCTCCGACCTTTGCGCTATCCACTCGTGCCCGCTATCTTGATGTGTATCGGCCTGCTGCGCTATCAGTCCTCCATGGGCGTTTCTGCATACAGGGACGCTACGAGTGCCGATATGCTGGAGACCGGGAAACCGATGTCGCAGCGGAAAGAGCGGGAGCATAGTATGGTAGCGAGTGCACGCGCCTTGCGTCCAGATGCTGCCGAGGCGGGACACTCTTTCAACGTTATCTCGAGGCCTTCTTTGCAAAACGAGTCACTGAGCTTGAAAGATGTGGAGAGCTTTGCGATGTACGCAGTTTTGGCTCGGGGATCGTCCCCGACAGCTCGATCTCGAGCGAGCGTGTGGCTCCTTTTGCGCGATCCGCGGATACAGATATGCATGATACTTCAACTTCTCCAACAGTTGACTGGAATCAACGTTGTCCTCGTGTATGGTGTGCAAATTTTGGAACAAGTGCAATCCAGTGCGATGGGTTCTTCCAGGCGCCTTGCGAGATTATCTGGGCCTTTGTACGGTGCTGTGCTTTTATCCGTCATGAACGTGATTGCCACGCTGGTTGCAGTCGGTATCATCGATCGCACCTGTCGTCGGAAACTGTACCTTTTTTCAACACCAGTGCTTGCTGCCTGTCATCTTGCGCTTGCCCGGGCGACCCGAGCAGAAAACGGTTCATCCTCTGTCGCATTTACGGGCTTTCTAGCGCTCATGTTGTTTGTCGCTGTATTTGCTGTCTCTCACGGGCCGCTTGCTGTTCTTGTCGCGAATGAATTGTTTTCGCCGGAGGCTCGGGCGTCGGCGAACTCGATCGGAATGGTTGTGAACGCTGTCGCTACCACTGCGGTGAGTATCGGTTTCCCGCTCTTGCAGCGGGAACTGTTTGGCATTGCTGGAACATTTCTCNTCTTTGCTCTGATANTAATNGGCGGGGAATATTGGCTTTGGCGTTATCTACCTGAAACGAGACAACCANCTTCCGCTGACAGCAGCTAAGAAGATGCCGCATTTGGGAATCGAGTCACGAGTTCCGTGCACGGGTTTCAAGTGTTTGAAGACCATTGATCACGCTTGCACTGACCTCGCGAAGACCTCCGCAGCCGTCGCGCATGCGACATCGAGGGGTAGGCTTAGCGCTAGTTGCCGCCTCCGCTGCTGATGCGTCAGATGCGTCAGCTGGTGCTCAGGCGGAAACGCCAGCGCGTTTCGGTACTTGTGCTTTCGAACAAATGTCCACCGTATGGAACGCATCCCTCTAAATGGACCGACAAACATGATTTTATGTCAGCAGTATTGATTCATGGCTGTATCGTTAGTCTTCTGGTGGATGGCGCTCCATCCGAATGCACATATCATTGTTGCGGATGTAACGGCACTCATACTCAGGAACATCGAATAGTCGAATAACACTATCGTTAAGCAGTTGCCATGGGAAAACGATCACAGTCTCGATATACGGCGCTCTAGCCCTTTGAGATTGCCATCTCTTTCCACATCAGTGATTTGCATCGGGCGAACATCGTATCGTTTGGCTCCTGATGACTGGTTTCTCAATCGAAAGTCTTCTGCCGTTCAGCCAATGCCTACTCTGTGCGCTAAACGATTACCATGAGCGTTCGTTCGACACAAATCCACTGGACGCCGCAGAAGCACCAGATATCTTGGACTGTTTCACAAGTCGTTCAAGACTCGGTGCAGCGCGTTTGCGCGCGCACCGTTGCAGAGTGAATCACAGACGTGCAAGGCTTCAGCCATCGGTAGCCTCGCCATGTGACGTTCGACCAAATTGCAGCGTACCATCTCGTGCAGTCGGCTCGGTTTCAAGCTCTTCTTCTCGGCCTGTTGCAGTGTGCATCCGGTGCCATGATGTGTGGGTTTCGCCCCGAACGCATCGATGAGAATCGTGTAGAATCGATTTCTGCACTACGTATATTGCTCTCATCGAAGTTCTACAGCTGCATCGGGTTCTTTCCAGAGACATTCAATGCGCAGCGTCTGTGCTTTACCTGCTGCCGGAGGGATGCATCGTACCCGATGCCGTCTAGATGCCGCCGCTCGCATCAGGTTGGAAATGCAGAAACGAATCACGATTCGCTACTCGAGGTGTAACGTAAATCCACGAATACTTTTAAACCCATTAGTTTCAGTGCAGCACACCGTATACATTATCTGCCCAAGACACAACACGAATGGGTACCGGGCGCACCGCTCGGGGCATTGGTCGGCTTACAGGTTGCGGATGCGCGAGATCTCTTGACATCAGCATCGCAGAAGTTTATGGAAGGTACGTTTTGCTCCGCCCTCAAATTAACCTTCCAGCCCAATGCAACATGAAGACACCCGCGATGCCTGTGATAGGCTGCATTCACGTGTACGCACGCAAAGCTTTGCATTCCCGTTCCTTTATTCTCAAATACGGGAGAATATCTACGAGCATTGCTGTGTGCAGTGGTGGTTTCCGTCCACATAACCCACCAGCGCTCCACTTGCAGAGCCTTTCGAGAACCCAAAAGCATCCCTCGAAACGCGGGTCGCAGTTCCCGTTGAGTGAGCTTCGATCTGTAGTGTTCCCCTGCGAAATGGACCCTCTGAGCAATCCATGAGCTAGTCGCTTAATGAACCATGTGCGAGTCGATGGATGACACTCTTTCTACTGCGTTTGTGCAGTAATCGCTGGCCTACCCAAGTGCGCTTGTTGACGCTTTCAGTGGATTTCCATCCGCAGCGCCCAGGTAGCGTCTATCCGGTTTTGCGGATGACTCTTATATGCGCGTGGTCACGAGTACCATCTTCCCCCGCCTATTGCAGAAGTTCAGAAATTGATTCAAAGAACCTCGCAGGATGCATGTCCTGCTTGATGGCCAATTCATGCCAGCACTGGGCTTTTCTCTGTCCGAGTGAAGCACTGGCCCTGAAGTGATTCCACGCCATACGATACNTGGAATCATCTGCCGTACGGTGTGTCCAGAGACGGCGTCCCTGACTATTGCGCAGAACGAGCACGGTTGCTGCAGCAGCTGCTATAGTTGCACGGGATCGAAGCAGCTTCAAGCACGGACGATCAATTGCAACAGACGGACTGAAGAGGGAAAGAGCAGGCAGTCTCAAAAAGGGTTCATGCGAGATGCCATAAGCTCACTCATCCTAAAGGCACCGCTCATGCTGGGAGCTGGGGCCAGATGACAGCAACGCCAATCGAGATAGCTTCTAGTATGACTACGACGACTACTGCTGCTGCTACACAAAGCGTGTTATCTTCCGCCTCGTTACGTTTCGTTTCGTGTTACGCATTACTTCGAGAGCTTTGCTCGCGAATAGAGGAACACACCCGCCAGCGCAATTAAAACTCCTAGAGTATTCTGCAAATTCAGTGGTCTACCGTAAAGGAAAAAATCCATGAGGAGCAAGATGGAGGTCTTTGCATGTCCAAGTACATTGTAGGTCAAGGCTGATGTGTTCCCGATCACCGCGAAGATTGATATATTCATAAGAAGAGCGATAAGCGATGACAGAAAGATGGCGCCCGCTCCTCCTGCAGTCATTGGATGCCGCCAGATGGATGATTCACGCCACCATCGGTACTCGTCAAAGACGGGCAAAAATGGCGCGAGAAAGACGGCCGAGAGAGGTGCGGTGTAAAACTGTAGTTGCATCGGATCGCAATGTAGCTCCGCCTGGAAGCGCCCCACCAACAGTTGGTAGAATGACGTTACGATGACGCCCCCGGAGGCATATACGGTACCAAGAACATTGAACCGATAATCACCAAAGGTATTGATGAGCACGCCGACAATCAGCAGAAAGATCGGAAGCCGCAACTGTGGAGGCAATGGTTTCCGATACAGTGACCAGTCGAGCACAATGACGCCAACCGTGTTCAAGTGCTTGAACAACTGATAGAATGCAACAGAGTTGTGCAGCAGAGATAGATTTGTGAAGACAACGAAACCCATACCGAAGAACGCTAAGAGGCAGGTTTTGTGCAGATCCAGACGTANTGGCCGGAAAACGCGCANAACGGCCATCACAAAGAGACCCAGTCCAGTTGCCGAAAAGTGGAAAAACGTTAGAGTGGTGCCGTAGCGGAACCCGTAACCCTCAAAGACGAGTTTATTCGCGCTAACGATGCAGATCGTACATAAAGCGTTAAACAAACACAGGAGCGTCGTGCGCAGTGCTCTCCTGCGCGACGGCTTGTCCACGCTTTGCACCTCGGGCGCTTCCTCCGTCAGGGTTCCAACGCCTCGGTGCACATTCAGGGGAATACTTGCTTCATCGGACTCTGGAACTTTCTCGAGCATCGCCGAGCTCATAACCAGAGTGGCGAGTGCGGTATCCCCTGGGCTATATTTTTGCAACCTGCAGAGTGTGCGTCCGTAACGGCTTGGTCGGTGATGGAAGACGCTTAACGCGGGAATTGAGCGTCATGGATTTGCGGCCCTGCCGCAGTATCCCCATCAGGTCGGGTTAGCTTCGCTCCTGTTGGTGAATGACCGGTGCTTCCCTTGAGATTTCGTCAAGAACTTCAATGCTGCTGAATATCGGAGCGTGACGCGGGATAAACTCTCTTCGCTTTGCAGTCAAAGAGATGTCGAAGCAATACCGTTCCTGCGGCGTCCGCAAAGCTCCCGCTTGTCGTCCGTGTGTTGTATGCAGACCCCATGCACCCGTCTTCCGCGGTCTAAGTGCATTGTTTGCTGCAAGACGACATTGGGCGTCCTGTCATCATGACGCATGCGCACGACTCTGATTATTCCGTAGAAGCGACCTGTACTTGTAACGAGCCTGATGCGTTCCATTTATCGCAACTTGCACAAGCCAGCGCTGCATTCTTTAAGAATTTTGGCGTCCTGACGACCGACACCGAGTTACATGTGTGCCATGGATGACTGATCCAGCCCGAAGTGACCGGCAGATGTAGCGAGCAACGATGCTTTCGGTTCTCCTTCAAAAATGAGAACTGAAACGCATCATGGTGGGACCGTGCTGCGCGGTATGGGACTCCACGCCACTAGATAGGTCCCTGGAAACCGAATCTGAGCGGTTGACGGCCTCCAGCGTTGTACTGTAGCATTGAAACGAGCATTGTGTGAAGCTGTCCCTGCGGCTTCAAACTGGGACCGACAAACCCCTGCCTTGGCTTATATTTTCCGTCAGAGCTGGTAATCATGATGCAGAGCTCGTCCAAGATCTCACTCCACTGAAGATCACGGGCGAAACATACGACTCGTGGTTGAGGGCGAAGGAAGAATCCGCTGCCACTGCAGCAAATCGCTCTTCTTCTTGGTGTGCGATCGTCGTGCCTAACTCGGCTCCCTCTGGATGCCAGCGTGCTCCCGATAACTGCAGCGACATTGTGCTATCGCCGCGAGCTGAGGTACTCAGTTGCAAAGCGAGGCAGCTCCTTCTAGGTGCGGCAACCGCACCTACGCCCCAAACGCTACTGTGGGCACTTCGGGTTGGCTCGGCACCCGGAGCAGGGGCTATGAACGAATTTTGCTCTCCGAAACGAAGTATGGGTGCTGGTGATGGTCGCATTTAATGGGACTTGTTCGTCAGGTTCGGCATGATGGACGTTCTCGGGATCCCGATAACCAGCGCATACGCCTGTGGGATCCATGGAAGATGCAAACGATTCCGCAGAAAAAGGACTCTGGCGAGCGCGCACACGCCCTACACGATATGTTCAATTTCTCGACGCTATGCCAGCGGACGCGCCCTCGTATTATCAATCTTCGGATAGCTTGCTACGCTTCCGGTGCACTGCACCAGAGAAACTCGCTGTCTTTGTTTTGTTGCTGTACTCTGTGGACACAGAGTGACCATCTGATGCATGAGCCGTCAATACGGGAACGGGTCTCGAAAGACGTTCAACCTGACTCTGGCTCGCTCGTGAGCACATCGACAGCCACGAACGCGGGGCGCGCTGCCCCTTGGACGAGTGTTCCGAGCAGTGAGGGTGCGTGTGCCGCTCCCACTGGAACCGACGGTAGCTCGATTTTTACACAACGTAAGCAATCGCAGCTTGATGTGACCTATCTTTTGGCCGCACAGGCGAAACCCGGGCAGCCCCACGAAGTTGCCGGCGTCCCAGAGCCTGAGTTCGATGTTCTTACGCGGTTTCGCTCGGAGCTCGCGCGAGAGACGCCGGCAGCTCCGGCGGCTGTCCACGTGCTCACCGATCTGATACGATGTTCTCGCTCGGAAACCATTNATGGCCTTGAGCTAGAAGTCAGACGCGCCTGCGACAAGATGATCTCGTACGCTCGTTCGAGTGAACTCTCCGTGAGGGCTGCGTGCGAGCTTTTTGTGAAGTTCATAACAAGGACCTCCTTCGACTTCCCGGACTTTGCGGAGTGCAAGATGCGGCTAATTCAACGCGGCGAGCACTTTCGCGCAATGACGGACACGTGTCGGGAACGTATTGCTGTTTTCGGTGAGCCCTTCATTCTCCAGGGAAGCAATATCCTTACTCATGGTGGATCACGTGTGGTATTCAGCATTATCGAGCGCGCGGCTCGCATGAAACGAAAGCAGTTTCGTGTTGTGGTCGTAGAAGGCCGCGGTCGCCATGATGCTGCGCTTTCTTCGGGGATGACGGCCAAAACGTTGCGTTTCTGTTGCGACGTCATGCGTCTCGGTATNCAGGTCACCATCATTCCTGACAGTGCGGTTCCTGCTGCAATGGAAGTCATTGATATCGTGCTTTTGGGCGCTGAAGCGATCGCCGAGAGCGGCGCCGTCATCAATCAGGTCGGTAGCCTGGGCATCGCCCTCGCGGCAAAGACTTTCAATGTTCAGGTTTTCATCGCTGCAGAATCATACAAGTTCGTGCGCATTTACCCACTGACGCAACGCGACATTAGTAAGACTGATTCGGACCACGCGCCACGATCCTACAGACAAATGACGCGCCACGAGGAGATTCCCAAACAGTTGCAGTTCGAGTGCCCACCCAGTGACTTGACTCCGGGGTCGTACATACATCTTTTAATCACGGATCTTGGGGTGCTTACGCCTGCAGCCGTCTCCGAGGCGCTGATGAAAATGTATCATTAATGGTGCACACGCTCGTACCCAGTTATAGCGTACATCTCTGTGAGCGGAAAGCTTGCATGGAAAACCGCTTCTCCGGATTTTTTGGTGTTTTGAATACGGCAGTAACATTCAAGTCGTGGCGGATAGGATTTGCGATGTGCGTTTGTACGGTGGACATGGCCTGCGTGAAGTCCGCCCCCCCGATGTGGTCTGGAGGACCGAGGAATCGTTGCAGTCCGCAATTCAGAGCGGTGTGTTGTCTCTGCATTTGCACGGCAACTTATGCCCGTGAGATACCATCGATACCTTCAGAACAAGTCTTTGCGCGGATAACGCACCATGGAAATGCATAGTGCCTGCGATATACAGAGGATCGTCGTCGTTTTGCGGCGTAGGACTTCCCGCGCTATTCGATGCTCCATCGCAGACTCCCCGTATCCAAACGATGCAGCACCATGGCGTGGCATTCTCGGTGACTACACTTCTTTTAAAGACACAAATGGTGCTCATGCACAGTAAAAATTCCGAAAATCATGGTCGGTAATGGTTCTGCTCCGTCCTTGATGATAGGCGGAGCCTCCGGGTGGCGTCTCCCAATGCAACTCAAACAGATCCGATGGGGGCGGCCCAACCGGCTCTTCTCCCGATTCATTGACATGAACCAGCTGTATCCCTTCGGCGTCATATTTTCCACAATCCTCGGGAGCATCAAACTCACTGAGGTTATGAGCTGAACCGGTCACGTCCGCGGATGCTCCTTGCAAACTTGTGCCTGATCGCTCCACTCGTCGTTCACTGAGAGCCTCTGTACAGACTTTCTGACGCTTATGGCTACTCGTTGAGCATGGTGCTATCCTAAAACAGAGCAGCCTACAAGCTATGTCGCAGAGTTCCCGCTGATAGATTTCCACGTCCACGCTAGGCGTGGAAGTAGCCTCAGCGCCACGCAAGGCGGAGCGGGGTCTCTTTGACGGAGCTGGACCCAGGCGGCCGCAGTGTTCTCCGTCTCGCAGAGCCACTTCCTTCTTTATGCTCAGTTCGGTGCTCTGAGTGTGAACCTGTCTTTGTGTGGGCGCAACGACGTTCTGAACGCGTCCAAGGGCCCGCAGCGCGCACCGCTGCGCTCCACCGAAACTATCATAGGCAAGCGTATTCTCCGGAGCGGTGTTCTGAAAAGCCACACTCAGACTCTCTTCGCAAACTCGAAGCCAGGCCTCCTCCATGACCTGCTTGTCGTTCAGGCAGCAACCTTCCCGCAGGCGCGCTAGTACCGTATGGTAGGCTATACAGTGCTGCTCGCTTTCCAGAAGACTATCTTTTGTGAGTCAGGCGGGATGGGCGGAGGCTCGATCCTGACTGATGACCATGTAGTACAATATTGTTCAGCTGCATCTTCATCGGGAAACATTGCGTTCGGGCACTGCCGCCTTGCCGAAGAATAAGACATGATCGTAGAAGCTCACTAGCCAGTCAGTTAGCAAGTTCCAGATAGGTGACTTTCCATACCACCTAGAGTGTGAGCGAGTGCGTCCTATTTAAGGCCTTCAACTCGCAGCTGCCTCGGCTGGAACTGAACTCCTGGACAGAGCTTCTCTGGAGAGCAGTGAATAGCGGCAGCGCACTGGACCGCTTGAACACCGAGACGTCTCGCTTCGCTCTGCAACGTGAATTCATGAAGAATCGCGTACCTACGAAACTTGCGAATGTCCAGCAATCTTCGCTTGGGTTTGCCAATTCAGCGCTCTGGTCGAGAAAGATAGCGGCTTTGTACCTCAGAGGGGCTCACTGCGCTGCCTATCGAGTTCGGACCAGTGCACCACCGGGACGCTTTGGAAACTGCGGCAGGCTGCAGGTCGATACGCGGCACACCAAGACGCTGAGCTTTGGATTTCATGCAACCTGTACGCGCATCAGAAATGACTCGAAATTCTTGCCACGTCGGAACGCCGGATGCATTCGCATGACTGCGAGCAAGTCAGCACTCGCCGCGAGAATCGTGCTCTCCGGCCTGATCGGGCTCACGGCGGGTTTTCTCGGATCCCTGATTGGTGTCGGAGGCGGCATCATTATGACTCCACTGTTGACTAGCGTCGCCGGCCTCTCGCAGCACGAGGCTCATGGAACGTCTCTAGTGGCCGTCTCTTTCAGCTCATGCGTTGGAGCGCTCGCCTACGCGCGGGGCCGTGCCGTACATCTGACAGCAGCACTCATTGTAGCTCTCGGTGCTGTGTTAACGGCGAGCGCTGGAGCAGCATACTCTAGTCGTGTGAAAAGCGCACTTCTTCGGAAATACTTTGGGGTATTCGTTCTTATCATCGGCGTACTGAATTTTTTGAGAAGTCTCGGGCTCATGTATGTTCAGAACACTGGCACATCTTCCTCGGCGGCATTGTCTCTGGGGGGACAACTCTGGAGATTTGCCGCGTACAATGAGAATAGCCCTAACCATTGGTGCGGCAGGCTGCATCGCAGGTTTCTTTTCTGGTCTGATGGGGGTAGGCGGAGGCACCATCGTGATCCCATTTCTATCTTATATCGCAGGCTTTGGGCAGAGGGAAGCCCAGGGTACAGCTCTTGCAGCGATGGTTCTGCCCTCCTTTAGCGGTGCGGTTACACACTCCAGACTGGGTCATGTGAAGAACGAGCTCCTGTTCGGACTTCTTGGTGGCGTTTTGTTCGGTTCCTGGATCGGCAGCGGAGTCGCGCTCCGCCTCCCGTATACTCGATTACTGCAAGTTAGTGCGGTGCTTTTTGTTGCAATGGGTATTCGAAGTATTGTGACTGCACGCCGCGGATCACCTCGAATGTCAGAGCAGGCGGAATGAGGGCGGATCAAGGACGACCCTATGCGCATGCTTTGCGAACATATTTCTCGCCATTCAGGCAGTGCAGCTCATTATCCACTGAAACGGATTCTCGCTGCATGCTGGCCTCGTTCCAAGGCATTAGGAGAATCTTAAATCGCGCTGGAACGTATCGATTACACATGCGGTGAGTATCACTAGAAAAAGGATCGGAATCGGAGCGGTAGTATCTCTCATACGGAGCGGTATCGTTGAGGAAAATGTATTTGAGAGCGAACGCCACCGTGCCTCTCCGGAAGGTAGAGCCGAATAGGATGTGGACGAGTATCAGTCGTCGCGATATCTATTTCCGTCGACTTTATGCACTTCAAAGTCGTATTGAATCTACGTAAAACTTAGAGCTCTGGTTGATTACAAAGCTTTTGAACACATAGCTTAGGACCCTGTTGCACACCGGCGTCAAATACCGCAGCCTCCTCGTTTCCGCTGGGTGAACCATTCTTGTCTCAATTTTTGGATGCAATTCGGCTCTTTTCTTGAAGCCATGATAGTCGGCGAGAAGCAGCTCTGCCGCTAGTCGTGATATAGAACGAGCAGCCTTCGATAACGCGCATGCTCGAACGGGCGCATCCGTCGCTCTCAGCTCAGATGCCACACCCGTTCTTTTTCTCCATTTCAGATTAAGTTAAACACATAGCTGCTCGTTCTGCACTTGCATACCCATTTCCCCCAAATTTCTTTTGATGTACAACCTCGACATTCGGAGTGCGGCAGTTGGGGAAGCGGTTTTACGGTTCCATACATAATTTTAGGATTCTCTGTGGTCCCTTCCGAGTCGTGCAATCGACTCTTTTTGGGCTGAGATTCGGTATGTCATCGGAATCAGCATGACTAGTGAACCTATCGAACAAGGAATCGTAAAATAACTGACACCACTATCCAATTCATGCGCACAAACCTCCAATCTTCTCCATTCCTTACGCGTAGCGTACTCGAAAAAAGCTTTCTTCAAATTTTCGATCTTTCTGTTTCAAAGCATGTCGGAGGCGCACCAATTGGCGCCGTAGGATTGACAGGGAAAACAAATCGATGGCGTGCTCTAACGAATTGTTCACAGGCTCACGCTGCAAGTCTTCTATACATCTCACGTCCAATACGCAATTCCATTCGATAGACGAGTGCTTCTTAGTTTATGACAATCGACGAGAGGACATTCATCAGCAGCATGATGCGCCTCACCGATTATGCTCGGAGTGGCNCCCGGCTCTTCCGCATAAATGGAAAAAAGTGTTGGACTCGAGTTATCGTAGCAACCTCTCCCGGCGTCGAGGNTGATTCGCGACTATGATATCTTTATGCCTATAGGTCCATCTTTCANATGTGGATCGGAAGCGAGCCTGGGCGCGCGTGCACTGACCTTTCTGGCGCCAATTGCGGTAGTCGCCCGAAGCGCACTTTTTCGGAACCAGACAAGGCTATGGAGGATGAACTGCTGGGAGCGGTACCGAGTGTGTGCCATACAGTCCACACGAAGCGCACTTGCGCCCCTGATCCGGAGGCGTTGACAACGGGGACCCTGAGCAGCAGTGGCGAAGTTTACGCGAAGGGTGTCGTCTGCAGTTCTGACGCCTCTGCCGCGCTCGACGGGGGCAGTTCAACAACGGAAGCAAGTACGACTTCGTCCACCATGCCGCTGGAGCGCCTTCTTTTGGAGGAGGAGCGTAAGGTTCGCGACTATCAACAGAGTTCACGGTCGCTGAGGCAGTCGGTACCGCCGGCTATGTTGCGACTTGCTATTAAGTACAGCGCCGAGGTGCTTCAGCATGTCGAGGAACTCAAGAGTTGCTCGCGGCGTGTCATAGAAGCCGAAGGCACGCCCATTTTGGCTTCGTTCCCGGTTGATCAGGAATCAATCAGCTCTATTCCCGGTGAGCTTGCGAGATTCGGCTCCGGATGTGTCGTCGCCGGTGCGAGCAGCCAGGAAACCGCTTTCTGGACACTAGCACAGGCATTTGCCGCAGAAGCTCGTTGCGCGGACGTGGGACATGTGAAAACTCTCATGGAGCAGTGTATGATATGTCTTCCGGGCGGTATCGTGCTCGAACGAAATATCAAGATGAAAAGAATGATTGGTGACGTACTGCATTCCGAGCTTTCGCATTTATCGCCAGGAGTGGAGCTTGCAGCAGAAGAGTGCAGATGTTTCGAGGTACTCTGTAGCGCGCTACAGAATCCCAGCCATCAGGTCTTCCTTTTCGATGTCCTGGATCCGGCACTGGTCTCGGAAACGCAATCGAACCCGAGAGAGACGAACTCGTCGCGTATGGTGGCATTTGGTTCGTGGAAGGAGGCCAAGGCTCTGTTCATCGATATTCAAAGACGAATAGATATCTGCTTGGATTTGATTATGCATGCACTTGACACGAAAGCATCATCACTGGTGCGAAAGTCATCCGTCGTTGATTCAATCATTTCACGCGCAGATCGTTTGAAAAAGCGTCTCGAACAGAGACGGGATCGTAATGAAAAATCAAGGAAGCGAAAACCGGAGTCTGAGCCGCTCTCGCCTCAGCTCCAACAGGACGTAGGCGTTGGTCCAGACCAGAGCAGTTGCAATGAAATGAAGGCTGACGAGGCGGAGTCCGAGAACGGCATCAAGGAGGTGTCTCCATGCTTGCGATCCGCGAAACGACGTGGTAAAAATCGTTCGCATCGCGCTGAATCACAAATCGGTAATGAAGATGGAAAACAATCAGCGAAGACTTTATTCCGGTTCATGCGCCGCAGATCTGAAATGGAAAACACTATGAGTATAGCGCCGATGAAAACAGTGACTTTTTGTGGCCCCCTGGCTCTTCAATTCGACTCTCCTCTGAGGGAAAAAGCGCCTTTGGATGCTCGCAACGTGCCTAGTACTGCCGAGGAGGATACAATCTGGGGCCCTGACTGCGCGCGCGCCCCTCGTCGACGACTGAGCTTAGCCATGGATGTTTTGGTGGCCGCCTCGCGTGCTAGGCAGCAGGACCGAACTGTAACCCCTGCACATCAACAGCCGGATATTGCTGTACTCGTGCGTGAGCTGCGCCTTGCGCGAAAAAGCTATTTTGTACAAGTTTTTTTGCAACGCTGGTCGCGTGGAGTCATCTGCAAGGAGGCGATAACCCGATTTTCGAACTCCGAGGACGTCGAGCTTGTCGAACGGGGAATTCAACATATAAGAGCGGATGGCGACGGTGGGGTGCTATCCAAAGCACTGCTGAATCAAGTATGGGTAGCACTGCATCGCAAACAAATCACTGCATACTCATGTATCTCCGGGCGGTTCGTAAGACCAGGATATCGTTACTTACATTTCTATGAGAATAGTCGGCCTCCGTATCATGGACCTTGGCCGCTGATGGAACAAGTGCATAAGATTCGCCCCCGTGCTCCCTTTGCGATTCTCGACGACGACCTGATCGACTATGATTGCGACAGCGACATGGAATGGGAAGATGACGACTCTGGAGAAGACTTGCTGTCAACCTCAGATGAAGAGTCTGCACATGGGAGCTCGAGCTGCTCTGGAAGTTCCCTGGAATGCGATACAGACACAGATTTCATTGCTGATGACGATGCGTCATCAGATTCTGAAAGTTGTCATTCGAGCGTATCCCGTCGAGGTTCAAGCAATGTCGTANCGCAGACAGAAATGGATTCCGGAAACCCCTCTTTCAGTCATCAAGAGTCTGATGCAAGAACAGCTGAACTCAGGAAACTGCGGAAACCTTTCGAACGGCGCAGCAGAGTCGTTCATCTTTCTGCGGATCCCGACAAGGTTCTCCAACGCTTCAAAGTGATTCTCAGCTCGGCGGCGCCCACGGATTTGNGCATCGAAGTGCCGGGCGCCTCGATGACACCGGCGCCCTCGTCACAGACTCCGACAAAAGTAACAAGCCCCAAGCACAGTGCTCATGAAAAACTTTCCGAGAAGAGACCATGTCCAAGAGAACATGAAACGCACAATACGAATATATGGGCAGCTTTCCAGAAAGTGATTTGCAGGCGAGTCCGGCCGTTCCATGACGCATCTTCGCATAGTNCCGCTCTGAAGCAACACGATGACGGCTCACTAATGGAAACTTGTGGACTGGATCAATCAGAATCTGAAAAAGCGGACCTTACGAAACGGGACTCTGGTAGCTGAGGCCTTCGCTGCTGTCCACCATTTCTCTGGCGACTAGACAGATACAGTTATGCTTTTGCTCGCCGNTGTTAAAAGCGAGAACGCTTTTGTATGGGCTAGGTGGAAGATCTCCACATGAGCATTGATTTCAAAACGAATGAGAAAATCATGCGTTCGTTACGATGGAAGACGAAGCTTCTTTGAAGCGGACTAGGTGTAGCGCGTCACGCGTCGTATGTTCTGAGATGAGGAAAACCGCGATACTCGGCTGACAGGAACTGGAGTGCTTCTGGAGACACGGCACCACGCATATTACGTCCTATGTTTCAAGACAAGGAAAGCAATGAGGATCCTTTACCCAAAATGGAACCAGCACGTCGCCACAACTTGTGTGGCTGGACGCATCACTACGTACTGTGCGTGGGCGCACATAGGCATTGGGTGCTATTTGCTTATATGAGAGCGCCGAGGCACGAAACGGCAAGAAAATATTGGTAATTCGCAAGGCAGCCCAACATGCTAGACGTATCGCGTTTTTGCGCTCGATATCCATGGCCAGGCCACTCTGCGTGGGACAAGTTTCCGCTCAGGTGAATATCGCTAAAACGATTCCAAGTTGCATGCGTGACAGCACCATACCATTGATGCTGTAGCAGTAGACCGCACTACCGCAAACGCGTCTCGACCAACGCGGAAGCAACAGCTAAACGGGCGCCGCTCGGGGCGCTCCAGACCAGAACAGAACGTTCTTTCGAAATGGATACCATTGAGACTCAGGGTNTCTCCAGGAGAGCACGGCGTGCGGTCCCGCATTCAGTCACTCGGCACTCGTATGCCCAAACAATGCCCTCTTTTACGAAGTCTGATCTCCTGGAAAAGCGGGCGTGGAGACGCACGCCAGTGACAAGTCCTCAATCCGTATCTACTTGAATCTGCAGCAGGCTTTCACGCTATGGTGGTAGCGACCGATAAACGAGCCCCTGTGCTTGACTAGAAACGCTTACGGCTGCCAGTTTGCAACAGCTGGCGATAGGAATCCCCTCCATAGCTCCCACACTCGACCTCAAATTTCATTCCGGCCGGTCGACAGCGCTCAATACACCATACTTGCCATTCGCTTTTGTCTCCTCAGTGTCCTTTAAAACAGGGCTATACACGCGGTGCACTGCATTCGATGTTCCGGGCAGAGGCCTACACATAGGGCAGATCGAAAATAGTTCACTTCTCCACTACAGGAAACGTTAAAAACGTGAAAGTGTTTCCGTATTCTCGATAGTTTATGCTCTTGGGGAAAGCTCCAGGCAGCCGGACGACTCTTCCGGGCCAGTGATACATACGTTTCCCAGTGCCTAGTGCTGTGAAGAGACCTGAGAAGCTCGTTCGAAACGCAGTTTATTCTCGGACTAGGAGTCGTAAAGCGTTTCCTGGGCGTTGCACTAGTCGTAGTAGACTCCTACCATACAGCTTCGCGCTGCTACAGACAGCAGGGCTATATGTACAGCTTGCAGGTTTCCAGAGTGCTTGTGTTCTCCGATCCTGTGTCGAGTGCAACACGCCTCTAGCCGATGCCCTCTCTGGCACAGCAAAGTCGCTCTGTCTCCATGATGCATCGGCNCCAGCGAGATATAAGAGTTAAGCCGGGTGCGNCAAACCAGGTACTGGGTGCACGATAGAACGAACAAAAAGACCATTACATCCGAGAACAGGTCATGGANCTTGGTGTGGCAGCATGATGGACGCTTTCCCGAAAGCTAAAATCCATCCATCCGGCAATCTGGGATCGATGGTTTATAAAAGCGTTTCGGCATCGGCAAAAAAAACCGGCGGGCGTTCCGCAACGCCTGGACTAGCTGACATTTATGCCTACAAATGGAAACTCTTTGATCATCGGGACATTGCATCTCCAAGCGCCTCTGCTGCGCTTCAGTCGCCGAACTGCCGGTAGGTGGATCGATTCGTTTAGTCGCAGTAGGTTTGAGCTCAGACTCTTATCGTTAAGTCGCTCAACATGTTTATCTCTCTCGCCGGCGACCCGTGTTTCGTGCGAGGAAAAGCACTTAAAAGAGCCATCGGGCCAGTTTCTAGAGGGCGCGTCACTGCGCGCAAGAGCACCGGCTTTTTAGCGCTTGCGCTAAAGGCAGTCGATGGTCGCTCACCAGAACTCACGCCGAGTTCGGACGAACTGGCCACTCCTGCAAACAGGAACGGCATTTCGGAGGATGCTGCAGCAAAGCTGCATTCACTGAAGCAGGTTCTTGACCAGATTGAAAAGACTCACGGCCGGGGGTCTATCATGCGTCTGGGCGAAGTCGATCGGATGCGCGTGGAAACGACACCTTCTGGCTCGTTAACTCTCGATGTTGCGCTGGGAGGCGGCTACCCGAAAGGTCGTCTGGTCGAAATCTACGGACCTGAGTCTTCTGGGAAAACAACCCTGGCGCTGCACGCAATTGCGGAGGTTCAAAGAAGCGGCGGGGTCGCGGCTTTCGTCGACGCGGAGCATGCGCTGGATCCGCAGTACGCGGCCGCGCTTGGCTGCTGCACAGACGACTTGCTCGTTTCCCAACCGGACACCGGAGAGATGGCCTTGGAAATAGTCGATCAGCTGGTGCGATCCGCTGCAGTTGACCTGGTTGTTGTTGACTCAGTGGCTGCATTGGTGCCGAAGGCCGAGATAGAAGGCGACATGTACGATAACCAGATGGGCTTGCAAGCACGACTGATGTCCAAGGCTCTGCGGAAAATTGCAGGCTCGATGTCGAAATCGCAGTGCACAGTTATCTTCCTCAATCAGCTGCGGGTCAAAGTCGGCGTATTTTACGGCAGTCCGGAGGTCACCTCGGGAGGAAACGCACTCAAATACTATTCCACGGTGCGTATCGATATTCGGCGCAAGGAAACTCTGAAAGATAATTCTGGCATCATTTGCAAAGTGAAAGTCGCGAAGAACAAAGTTGCTCCGCCGTTTAGAGTGGCGTCCGTCAAAATTCTTTTCGGCAAGGGCATTGACAGGATAGGGAGCCTTCTTGAGGCGGCTGAGCATGTTGGAATTATTGTGCGGAAAGGCACATGGTATGCCCTTAATGGCGAGCAGTTTGCCCACGGTCGCAGTGCTGCAGAGCAGCGTCTCAGGGATAACACCGAGCTTGCGAATCAGTTGGAGGTTCTTGTTCGAGAAGGAATGTCCAAAATTCCACTTCCTCGTGAATTCGACGATGACGTCTTCGTTGCCGAGGATTTGGCTCCACCGGAGGAGTCCATGCTTGAGATATAAACAAGTGTCACCTTCGCCTATGTTCATTGCTCGTTTCTGAAACGATTCGACGTGCTCCTGAGGAAAATATCACGCTATTATCCTGGTTGATTTGCGACGAAGACTGCTCGGAACAGCGCAGTCGCCGAGAGATTCACTTTAGTTCACCGATTTGCGCTGAACTACTGTTTTCTGCACAGTAGTGGATTCTACACATCTGTGCGCGCACTCTCTTCTTGATTGTTTGTTTGTATCGAGGATATTCGAGAAAAAGAACGAGTCCTGTCGAATCGAGAAAGGGCGTGAATATTTTTATGCTGTCATCCCTAGGTTGCGAAATCGGCCTTTTTTTGTAACAGGCAATGACATAAGGTCAACAGGTGGATGATCGATCCCTCTCATTGTCCGTATCGTGAACGCCATATATTAAAAACAGATCTTATTAAAGTCTATCTATACGAGAGTCTGTCTTCCGCCAATCCATTCC
>JGI24721J44947_10002768_pt1 | contig 24978 bp, 30 predicted proteins | sample YelNatPaOPGAMG01_FD_44947 | JGI IMG/M metagenome (IMG submission 44947) | reverse complement strand
AGCAGTTCCAATATCTCCTCTGGACTTTTGGACGACTGAAGCAACTTTCTCAATGGTTGCTGCTGAATTAAACGATCAAGCTTTTTCAATGTGTTTTCTAGTTCGTTTTCGAACTTTGACGACGCAGTGAGGAGGAAAATCAGGTCGATAGAGCAACTCACCTTAGAACTGTGACCGTTTCCTCTGATAAACCTTCCAAAGAATAACTTGGGTGCTGACATTCGATCGCTCAATGAGTGAAATACAACACCACATGATCCGTTGAATGACGAAGCCATCACCTCGTAGTGCAGGATTCTCTGGGCAATGTATCCAGAATCGTCAATTTTCTGGCAATGACTTGAAAGCTCTACCATCGAGAGAATTGATTCAAATTTAGAATCGGCCGACAGTGTTAGATCGATGTTACGTTCTTTTATCAGGTCAGCAAAATTCATGATCCACTTCGTACTATGAAGTTGCCTATGAGGAGATTTGAAAAAAATTTTGATGCCTTTTCATCTCGGTTCCTCCGGGATTACTGTCCCCGATGTTACAAGGAAGGGTTACGATGGGACATACAGGCTTCGACTCTTGTTGACTCACAGGTTCCATTTTTTCTATAAACTTTTGGTTTGTACATGATCGCCGCTGATGGGGGTGCACCCATGTCGAGGTTGACCCACTCACAGCGGCGATGCTGTAGCAAATATTAATTACCGATTGTTACTTCTTCTTCGGTCTCGACAGGTTTCCCGTTACCATTGGCCGGGTAGGCACCTATGCCATCATCCTTGATATCGGTTTTTGCAATGGAGGAAGCATCGTCGCTTCCTATGTAGTCCCTTTGCCATATGGGCTCGGTCATCGAATTGAACTTGTTGTTGTATGCAACTAAGCCATCGTAGTATTTTTGATCTTTGATGGCAATCGCTGCGTCGGGATCAATCGGCTTTGCACCTGTTTGGACGATGTGTTTCCGTGTAAATTCGTAATGATCCCGTATCCCGCAAGGTGCGATGAAATTCTTAACTTCCTTACCTTTCTTCTCGAAACCATAATCACGCTGCCACTGTCGGATTCCGACCATTAGATCGGATTTCAACGCATCGTTCAAATTACCACCGTTTGCGTAGATGTCCTTAATATTGTTTTTGGAATAAGGATAAAACACACAAGGTGTGACACTACCGTTCCAATCGATGTAGATGTAGCCGCCTGGCCTTCCACCCGCAAGACAACCACTAGAGAAAACACCGCCATTCCAGAAGTCCGGGAAGAAAACATGTTTGTCATGTATGATATGTTTCTCACGCTCGAACATCCACTTGCGCTGCTCTGGGGTTACCATCAGATCTAGTGTGATGGATCTTCCTATTGGCATGTACTGGAACATCCAACCATAGACAGCTCCTTGCTTTTCAAAGAAAAAGTCGATGAACTCGTCGCTTACGACCTTCTCAGCGTTATTTCTCGTGGCTGTGACGGAGATGCCAAATGGGACACCCACTTCCCTTAAATTCGCCATTGCATCTAATATTTTCTTAAATACTCCCTGGCCTCGTCTTTCATCTGTTTCCTCTTCGAATCCTTCTACAGAAATAGCAGGTGTAAGGTTGCCGACCTCTGCCATTGCCTCTGCCATCTTCTTGTCTATCAATGTGCCATTGGTGTACATCATAAAATAGTTGTCAGGGTGTTCTCGGCACAAATCTATGATGCCCTTACCTTCCGATCTCCACATGAGGGGCTCGCCACCTGAAATTACGGTGAAAAACGAATTCCAGAGTTCTGTCTTTTCCCTGACTATTCTGCTGACTGTGGCGTAGTCGAGCTTTTCGGTAGACTTAGCGCCGCTTCCAGCATAGCATCCTGTGCATTGCAGATTGCATTTCTTGCCTGGGCTTATCGTGATGAAGCCGGGCGGTTCTTGTCCAAATTCTTTGATAAAATCTTTTCTGCCATTATTTGCATTTTCTAGAAATACCCTGCCTATGAAAATGTCTAATATTTTCTTTCTAACCGACGGAGAAATGTTCTTGTTGGTCAGTGCGCGTTCGAGGGTGACGACAAGGTTTGACAGGATAGTGTACCTTTCGAATCGGATGTTCTTAGTGTAACCCTCATCTTCTTCAACGATTATCCTGTGCATATACCTCCGTGCGTAATTAGCAGCCATTTTCCGCAGGGTACTATTTCCTAAGATGAAATTGATAGCGCCTGGGGTGGCTTTCCTTAATTGGCGATCAAGAAACTGCATATTGAACCTCCTTTTGTCTAAGTTTTGTTTTGAACAACGATCGAGAAAGATCTGTAATCCTCTGTCCTTTCTCATCTTCAAGCGTGGAATCAACTAAATTTTCTGTTGCCAATTGACTCATTTCATACATCGCATTATGTATAGTTTCAACCGTCGTGCCGTAAAACGATTCGTCAAATACCGAATTGATTCGGCGCTTTTTAATAATTTTGGGTAACACTTGGAAGTTGGATTTCTCATGGTATGATCAATTGTAGCTATTTTAGTGCCTAATAGTAATCTTGGCACGGGAAATGGCACTTCTCAATTTGCATCGGTGTCGGTTCCCTTTGCTCAGTAGGCCCATATTATTCACCTTAAGCAATAAAAATCTTAACCTNCTGTTTTTGTAATAGTCGAATCATCCGGTTACGATAGCTGTGGACGGAGACTTTAGTCCGTAATAAAAAGACTTTGACGTTGAAAATCGCAAGAATTCCTAAGTATAAGATAGCCGTTTCTAAATTATTGATCTTGTTCTTCCATATCCTGGCGGCTAAGCCGTATTGGTTCACTGGCATTATGTACTTTTTTTGATCTGGCTTGATTTCGCGCAGACTTTNCCTAAGTATCTTCAAGTTAAGATCGACAAAGTTGCCTTGTTTGAAATTCTGACTCTGGTAGCGATATTTCTTAGAAGAGAGAACATGAAGACCTTGCTCAATAATTATATTGAGGAATAGCTTCTTGATTTGTGTTGGTTGAGCAATAGACAATCCCCTCATATCGTCCTACCAACCTTTTACTTTAAAAAATTATAAGTCTCCGTTTTTAATTTCAAGCGCTGGATCATGCCACGAATTTCTAAATCCTATGAAAATCGCACAGGTTTTTATGATATAAGGATTCTGAACGTGAACCCTAATGATACTAAAAAAATGACTTGACAATCGGGTTTCCATGTATTATATTATTGCACAATGATGCAATGGTGCAAACATAAGGAACGAAGATGCAATGAGGAATGATTATACTAACCAACTACAATAAAGGAGAAACAAAATGTACGACAATTATGAACATCATGGCTGTGGACGCGGAAGAGGAATGCACAGAGGAGAATGCCATGGATCAAAACATGGATTTGGCAGATTCCTCGAGCAGGGAGACTTCCCATACTCGAAAGAATTGGAAATCGAGTCGCTGAAGCGCAAGAAGGAGCACCTCGAGCTTCGAAAGCGCGACATCGATCTTGAGGTGAAGTATATCGACGAAAAGATCAAGTCCTTCGAGAAGTAGTCCATGCTAAATCGGGGCGGTTCGGGGCATGCTCCCCTTACCGCCCTGAAGAAAATCAAATTTGAAAAGGAAAATTTAATGGCAAAGGATTTAACTCAACAGACCTGGCATGGTGTCCCGAGGAAAGAAATACCGTGGTTTCCAACTGTGGATTACGACGCCTGTATCGGATGCGATTTGTGCTATCTGACCTGTGGAAGACTCGACTTCAGCACGAGCATCCTGCAGGCGATCTGCGTAGATTCGGTTATACTGCCGTTTCTATCCGGAAAGATAAAAATGAGCTTTGGATGTTACGGTTGCAGAGACGGCACGGACGCGCTGCCAAGCGAAGGTTCACTCGGTTTTCCTGGTAACAAACTTCAGCTTGTTGTCGAGAATCTGGAATACCTTGCCCGCCAGGCGATAGGCCGTTCGAGAAGCAAAAAAGTTTACAATGCCTACATAAACAGGCCAAAGAAAGAACAGGCTAATATCCAAAAGTAGAATGTCNNACAAATCAAAGAGGAAAGATTAAAAGGAGATACCTACTCTCATTAAACTCACGGAAATTGGGGTGTTCTTCGTCATCCTCTCGGTAATGCTCCCTGTCGAAATCAAGGACGTGGGAAAAGCATTCAAAAAGTTCAAACCGACCGCGCTCGCGATCTTTATTAATTTTATTTTCATCCCCGCTTTTTCATGGGCAATGGGATGGCTGTTTCTGAAGAGCTATCCTGATTTTTGGGTCGGCGCAATTCTGTACACTCTGACGCCTTGCATAGGATGGTACCTGATTTTCACTGACCTTGCCGAAGGAGATGTCGCTTGGGGAATAGCGCTGCTGCCATGGAACATAACGCTTCAAATTGTACTTATGCCCTTCTACATGTATATGCTCGTCGGCAGGGTAATACCTATAGATTTTTCTGTACTCGCCAGGAGCGTTGGTCTCTTCCTGATAGCGCCTTTCATACTCGGATACATAGTTCAGAAAGCGGTGATAAAAGCCAAAGGGAGAGAATACTTCTTCGGACCGTTCAAGAACGTAAATGGTGAGTTCAAGCTCTGGGCTTTGGTGCTTGTCATTCTCAGCATGTTTGTTATTCCAGCGATTTTTGCCTTGACACAAAGTCGAGCAACTGCTATATTAATTCGATGATTGGCGAAACAACGAATATGAGTTCTGAAACTAATACTCTTTAACATCTTTAACGTGAGGTGAAAAATGGGATGTTCTTGCAGTACTCCGAAGGCTTTTAAGGTGGAAGTCGATGGAAAAGAACGGATCGTTTACGGTTTGGATCAGATTGTGTTTACCACGATCCTTTCATTTCCTGAAACAGACGAACAGGCTGCCGATGAACTCTGGCAGGGGCTTCTCCTCTTCAATGATAAAATTTCTCACGAAGAGGAAGCATCAATGAAGAAAGTGCTAATGGAAATTTATAATGCTACAAAGAAAGAATACGGCTACGCAGATAAAGCTCCAGAATGAAAACTGTGAGGTTGTCAGATAAAATTTTGTAAAATCATAGTAACATAAATAAGGGTTAAGAAATGAAAAAAGCAATTATGATATGCACATGCAGTTTTTCATGTCCAAGCATGAAAGACATAAACTTTGGTGAGTTAGCTGAGCGTGTAAGAATGGAAATTCCACACGACTATATGCTGCTTCATCCGCGCCTCTGTGAAGAAAATGGAGAAAATATGATGGCTGACCTTTTGAAGGATGGCGTTGCGTATATAACACCCGCTTGCACACTTGAGAAGCAAAGGAAACTTCTCCGTGATGGGTTCCAGCGTGCGAATATTGAAATGGACGGACGGTGGAAGCCCGTGTCGATTTCGTTTAAGACAACTGATCAAGCTTTCAATGACATTTTAAAAGCAGTTGAGGAGGTTAAGTGATGGCAGGCGGAACTTATCAGGGGATACCGCGAGAAGAGATCCCGTGGTACCCGACAATTAACACTGACCTCTGTCTCAACGACAACGTGTGCATCGATTTTTGCAGCAACGATGTTTTCAAGGTTGAGGATATACAAACAGTGGTTGCTAATCCGTACAACTGCGTGGTTGGCTGTACAGCCTGTGCATCACAGTGTCCATCGGGCGCCATTACGTTTCCAGACAAGAGAGAACTTGTTGAAAAACTAAGAGAATTGAGGGTAAAGTACGCCGCTCAAAAAAAGGAGGCGCCTGTTTCTCGGTAAAACAACTGGCGCCTCAACCTTATGTTTTGGGTGAGGCGCCAGTATTTTTGCAATCAGCACTCAGATATTTGATTTGGTTTTAGGACGTGTCGTAAACTATCTAAACTCTTATGACAACTGAAAAAGATGTTAGAGCTGCATTGGCCTCCGTGATTGATCCTGAAATCGGAGCCAATCTAATTGAGCTGAATATGGTCAAGCAGATAACAATTTCAGAGGATAAGGAAGCTCATCAGAGAAAATGAGATTGTTTTGGTAAACGAGTCAAGGGTCTCGTAGGTCATCAACCTCAGTGNTATTTTTTTTGTTCTTTCCCTTGACAAGGGAATGCGAGCTTTGTATATTATATGCNCATATGAGCATATATACATGNAAGCAAATCTGAAGGCAGAGACACTTAAAATTCTTGGCGACCAGACGCGGTTGCGCATACTGNATTTGTTAACAGTGTCTAAAAAATCACTTTGCGTTTGTGAGATGGTTGATGCGCTCAAACTTCCCCAGTATCAGGTTTCTAAGAGTCTCGTTCTTTTGAGGCGCGCCGGCTTGGTAGACGTGGATAGAAATGGAACCTGGGGTTACTACCATCCGAAGTTGGATGACAAAGATAACGAGAAGCTTTTTGATTTTGTCAAGGATTTCTGCTCCGGTGAGCCTTTCGATGCGGACCTGGAGAATCTAAAAAAGAGGTTGGCGTTGCGTGAAAGGGGAAAATGCGTGGTGGGATTTGTTTCTGAAGATGAACTGCTTAGGATTATGCGCAAGAAAGGGGTTAGCGTATGACTGATGTAACATCCGTAAATACGATAGAATTTAAGTTTGACGATATTACTCGCGAACTAATTTCAGTCGCGGCTTCAGTTGCCGCCAACTGCATGCCCTGTCTCCGCNATCACTTCGCGGAGGCGCTGAAGCTTGGTAGCTCAATTGAGGCGATTCGCGCAGCAGGTCAAATCGGGTTGACGATAAAAGAGCGGCCAAGGAACGACATGGCTAAACTGTTCATTGATCTTGTGTCTCGAGAAATGGAAAGTATTAATGCTAACGAACCAAAAAACAAATGAGGAGAAATTATCATGCCTACCTATGAATATCATTGCAGAGAATGTGGTTACACTTTTGAAATAAACTCAAGCATTGCGGAGAAGGAAAGGATGGAAAAGGAGGGAACACTCGCATGTGAAAGCTGTGGCAGCCCGAAGGTTGAGCAGTTGTTCGGCGGGTTCTCGATAGTGACGGGAGAGTTTCTCAAGTCTTCCGGATCATCCGGTGGTAGTTGTGGCTGCGGTGGGGGAAGTTGCTGCTAAAACAAAAAGGAGGACTCCCATGCAAACAGTTGAAAATATCAAGACTGTGAAAATAGAGATTTTCGACCCACCGATGTGCTGCCCGACGGGGCTCTGTGGACCAAATATAGATCCTGCGCTTCTCGATGTGAGCGAAGCAATCCTGAAACTGCAAAGGGAATATGACACAAAGCTGAAAATAGAAAGGTACCTGTTGAGTCAACAAGGTCAAAAATTCATGCAGAACAAGGATGTGCTTGAACTTCTAAAAAAATACGGAGTTGAGGTTCTTCCGGTGACAGTTGTAAACGGCAGGGTTATCAAGCAGAAGTCATATCCAACATACGACGAGATGAAATCCTATGTGGAAGCGCTTGCCTAATCAGAATCATGAGCAGATTGATGTCGATAGATCTTAATAATAAAATTGTAATCGTCAGAAACAGAAAATGCCGTAAGAGCGACGTCGTTGTCCGGTTTCTTAGTCAGGAACAGATGTCCTTCGAGGTGTTTTACCTCGGCGAGGACAAGAAAGCGGACGAGCTTGCGAAGAAATACGGGATACTTGCATCCCCAGGTATAATCATCAACGGAATTCTTCCTAAAGAGGTGTGTCAGCATCCCTTCTTCAAGAGTCGTTTCGACATGCAACAGAAGCACATTATTCAGATCGAGAGCAAGTTTCCTGTCAAAATACGAAAGATGTATCAGCGCGACGGCGAGATCAAGGGAATTGAAAGGTTGCTGAATATAGAAAGGGACCTTTTTGGTAATTCCGAGAAACAGCATTATTCGATCGGTAGCATCATGACGGATGCTGCAAAATTTGGCGAGTTCAATTCAGATTCCGTCTCAGAAATAATTAAGCCTAACGGGNAAACAAAGGCGATCTTCTTCACCGGAAAAGGTGGAGTCGGGAAGACNGTCNTCTCTGTTGCCACAGCGTACCACCTNGCGTCCGAAGGTTACAAGACTCTCCTCCTAACCACCGATCCGGCATCGCATATCGGCCAGGTGCTTGAGCGCGAAGTTACCGATCAGATAAAGCCAGTCGAAGGTGTCACGAACCTGTGGTCAGTAATCGTGGATCAGGAAAAAGCCACGGCTGAATACAAGCAGAGAATTTTGGATGAATCTATGTCCAAGTACTCAGAAGATATGCTTCTTGCAATCAAGGAAGAGCTGGAGTCCCCATGTACCGAAGAGATGGCTGCATTCGACAAGTTCATGACCTATGTAGAGAGCGATGATTATGATTTCGTGGTCTTCGATACCGCACCTACTGGACACACGCTCAGGCTTCTTGAACTGCCATTCGATTACGGCGACCAGGTAAGTCTCATGGTTACGACTAATCAGCAAAGTGCGGAAGCAAAATCAGTCACACAAAAAAGATTTGACAGGATAATTGCAAGGATGAAGGACCCTCAGAGATCGATTTTTGCATTCGTGGTTTATCCGGAGTCGACACCTGTGATAGAGGCTTACAGAGCAATGCTGGATTTGAAAGAAGCCGGAATTAAAACTCAATTTGTAGTCGCTAATCAGGTTCTCCAGCCGGAGTACTGCACGAATGAATTCTTCATCAGTCGGAGGTTCATGCAGGAGAAATACTTGAGTGAGATACGTGAAAGGTTTGGACTTCCACTGGTTTTGGTTCCGCTTTTTGAAACCGAAATAAAAGGTATTAGGCTGATTCAACGCACCGCGACAGAAATGTTCGGTCGAAATACGGCTGCAACGCATTAGTTTTGGTTGGCAAGCCTCCAGCCTATTCAAAACCCCAAAGGAGTTTCTAATGAAAATACTTGTTCTGTGCACAGGTAATTCCTGCCGTTCGCAAATGGCAGAGGCATTCCTAAAATCATTTGACAAGGGCCTCGAAGTTTACTCTGCCGGCACAAAGCCTGCTGATAANGTCCACCCGAAAGCTATTCNGGTGATGAAGGAGGTTGGGATCGACATTTCAACAAACAAGACCAAGACGGTGGAACAGTTCCTGGCACAGTCGTTCGATTACGTTATCACCGTTTGCGACAATGCAAAAGAGACCTGNCCATTTTTCACAGGCAAAGTTGAGCATCGACTCCACATGGGGTTCGAGGACCCCGCAGAAGCGACAGGCACAGAAGAAGAGGTCCTGTCTGTGTTTAGGAGAATTAGGGACGAAATCAAGAGTGAGTTCTATAAGTTTTATTTAGAAAACTTGAAAAAGATGTAGGATCATTGTGTAGTACAAGACTTAATACTTAATGAATAAACTCCAACGGGCAACATTAAAAATCGATAAGTAGGGAAACAAAATGAAATCCGTATCAAAAAAGCTCTCATTCTTTGATCGTTATTTAACATTGTGGATTTTTATAACCATGTTCGCAGGAGTATTGACAGGGCGAGTCTATTTTAGCATTGCATCGTNTTGGGGTTCGATGAGCAGCGGCACAACAAATATTCCCATTGCAATCGGGCTCATATTAATGATGTATCCACCTCTCGCAAAAGTGAAATACGAGGAACTTCCGGTTGTATTCAAGAACGTCAAATTGCTGGNGATATCTCTGGTTCAAAATTGGATCGTGGGACCGTTGGTAATGTTTTTGCTTGCGATACTGCTTCTCCCTGATAAGCCTGCAATGGCGATTGGGGTTATCCTTGTCGGGTTGGCAAGATGCATTGCTATGGTTTTGGTCTGGAATGATCTAGCAAGTGGAGATTCAGAGCTTGCCGCAGGACTTGTTGCGTTTAACGCAATCTTCCAGATCCTCTTCTATTCAGTCTATGTTTATTTGTTTATCACGCTTCTCCCACCGATTTTTGGCTTCAAGGGAACTCTTGTCAGAGTCTCAATTTGGGAGATTGCGACGACAGTTTTAATTTACTTGGGAATTCCATTTGCTGGGGGAATCATAACAAGGTTTGCACTTGTCAGGAAAAAAGGGAAGGAATGGTATCATAAGAAGTTTATCCCAAAAATTTCTGGATTGACGCCTGTCGCACTTCTNTTTACAATATTTGTGATGTTCTCGCTGAAGGGGCAAAAAATAGTTGAAGTACCGTTTGAGGTGATCCGCGTGGCCATACCATATACATTTTATTTTGCGATAATGTTTTTTGTGACCTTCTTTTTTGTCAAGCGACAGGGGATTTCGTATGAGAAGACCACAACTGTTGCCTTTACAGCTGGTAGCAATGACTTTGAGTTGGCAATTGCAGTTGCGGTGGCCGTGTTTGGAATAAACTCACAAGCTGCATTCGCAACGGTGATTGGTCCACTTGTCGAGGTGCCCGTGCTCATAACGTTGGTTAACATTGCTTTGCGGTTCAGGAAGAGCTTTAATCAGATAGAGTTCCAGGAAATAAAAAGAGTTGCAAAGTAGAATAGTTCGTCACTCATGGTGAAAGAACAGTAGGTCGTTTGTTATTTAGGACAGTGATTTGGAAAAAGTTTGAGGAGTTTAATGAAATCGATNCTAAAAGAAAAATGCGACTAGTGTTGAATCTAAGAGACTCTAGTTGCGAAATGGATATACGTTGATTTTATTGAGAGTCAAGANCGCAGCTTTATAACGGGAAGGTGGTTATCAACCGATAATTCTACACACGATGACCACTTGATTTCTTTTAGCTAGTCGATTATATTTCTACGTCATTTTGGAGATGACGCCCTCCCGCGTATGCCATTGATGGCTGATGGCGCCTGCCCTAAGAAACTTTATACTGACGTACCTCGTGTGAAATCGCAAATTATTGAAATTAGTTGCTGGTGACTATCAGTTTATAGTTGCCTTTAATCCATAAATTCCAATGTGATATTATGCTATTGATTTTAAGTATTGCTCAACTTCTGTATGTCATCCTGCTGGCCCCATTAGTTGCCGGTGTAATAGCCAAGATGGAAGAGATTTTTGAATCGAAGATGGGTCCATCGATTTTACAGCCATATTTTGATCTTGTTAAACTATTCCGCAAAGAAAGTCTCGTTCCAACAGTTGCGTCTCCATTCTTCAGGATTGCGCCCTACATAACATTTGCATTTTATCTTTTTCTGTCGCTTGTCCTTCCTATAATTACAGCTTTCCCTTTGACATTTGGTCCCATTGTGGACTTCATCGGGGGTGGGCTGGTTTTCGGAGCAGCAGCGACGATAAAGAAGCTTGCAGCACTTGACAGCAGGAATAATTATTCTCATCTTGGAACTTCTAGAGCGGCAAGCGTGGGTGCTTTGTCTGAGCCAATAATGCTCCTAATATTTATTATACTTGGGGTAATTTCTCAGACGAATAATCCATACGTAATCAATAACATACTCCAGACATCAACCGCGTGGTACAGTTCACTTATCCATTGGTTTGTAACTATTGCGTTCCTTATGGTTCTCATTGTAGAGACAGGGAAGTTACCCATTGAATCACATTCAATTGGAGAATTGGGGATGATAGACCAATCGATGGAAATGGAGTACTCAGGAAGGGAACTCGCCTTATACAAGTGGGGAACCTACATTAAGCACTTCCTCCTTATGAATGTTTTTATGAATGTTTTGGCGGTGCCTTTCTTTGTTCCAATGACTCCGTCGATTCAGGGAGTTATAATTTATGCTTTTGTTAACTTTATTAAAATTCTGGCATTAGCTTTTTTCTTTGCACTTCTAAATGAAACTGTTTCGAAATACCGTTTGTTCAAAATTTTTGATTATGTTGCAATCACTTTTGTCTTTGCATTTTTAGCTGCTTTGGTTTTCTTTACCACTATACCGGGAAAAGGGTTTTAATATGGCCAATCTTAACGAGATCTTCATATTGGTCGGTTTCATACAAATTGCACTTGTAGCATTCATGCAATGGCAAGTGTACATATCTAGCGTTATAAAGACTTTTTCGTTCAGTTCCCTTTTTCTTGCCATCTTCCTTTTAGTAGCAGGATATGTCAATCGAGAGCCGTACTTAATTGTATTAGGTTTTCTCACAGCATCAGTACGAGCGTGGTTCATTCCAGTGCTTCTGTCGAGAATGTTGAGGCGTGATAGATGGAGAGCAAGAGAATTAGAACCTACAGTGGGAATTGCGTCGTCTATAATTTCATCTCTCCTTTTTGCTGTGTTGGGATATGTCATTTACACTTGGACAATGTATGATTATGTTCAATCCACTTCAGGAGCAGTGCCAGTTGCATTGTTCCTGCAAGGAGCGTTCCTCATAATGTCCAGAGGGAACTCAATTACTCAGCTGATCGGTTACCTTGTGATGGAGAATGCTTTGTATCTATTTGGATCTCTCTTTCCCGAACTTCCTTTCGTTGTCGAAGCTGGAGTTGTACTTGATGTGATAGGGACGATCATGATTTCGGGGGTAATAGTCAGATTGAGGGAAGACAAAATTGAGAATACCGAAGAAGACTTTACTGAGTTGAGAGGATAAGCAATGAACTGGATTTATTACATGCCAGCAGGGTTAAGTGCGATAGGGGGACTCCTTTGCCTTATACCGAAGACAAGCTTTGAGAAGGATATTTCAATAGTTGTGTCATTTATGACACTTGGGGCTTCAATAATTGTAGCCTTCATGCCTGATGTATACTCGTCAGGTTTATATGTTGATGGCTTTTCCAAGATAATGCAGATAATGATATCAGCTGTGTATGTTCTCACTGTGATATTCTCGATTTCTTATCTTGACCATATTCAGAACAAACTGTTTCAGACTAACCTTTACTTTCTCCTCCTTAATTTGTTTGTTGTTTCGATGTTTTTTACGGTTGTTGTGGACAATATAGGGCTGCTCTGGGTTGGTGTTGAGGCTACGACCGTTACAAGTGCTCTGCTCATTACAACCGACAACAATGAGCTGGCTGTTGAGGCAACCTGGAGATATATAGTCATTGTTTCAGCGGGATTGACAATCTCTTTACTTGCCACGATTTTCATATACGGTGGTGCACACACGCTCTCGTTGAAAACGCTCTTACATACCCATCAAACTACAAAGATAGTTTCTGTGGGTGCACTTCTCGGAATAATTGGGTATGGTACCAAAGGGGGAATCTTTCCCATGCATACATGGCTACCGGACGCTCATGGTCGAGCTCCGGCTCCAATTAGTGCAATGTTCTCGGCTGTACTCCTCGCGGTCGCGTTGTACGCAGTTGCGCGATTGATTGAAATTGTTCCAATAGAAGGGGTGAGAAATTTTGCTGTGGTTCTCGGTTCACTGAGCGTCATCGTTGCCTCAATGATGACATTCTCTCAAAAATATTACAAGCGTATGTTTGCTTATTCCTCAATTGAAAACATGGGTGTTGCACTAATTGGTATTGCACTTGGTGGAAATGCATTTATAGGCAGCATGGTAATAATCTTGACACATTCTTTTGCAAAATCGGCCGCATTTTTCCTCACCGGGAANATTCTTGCCGGTTATCGCACAAGCGTTATAAAGGAGGTAAAGGGGATTTCNAGGATAATGCCTCTTACTGGTTATTCGCTCTTTTTCTCTGCCCTCGCTGTCACTGGAGCGCCTCCATTCGGCACTTTTTTTGGCGAGATCCTTATAATGACGAAATTGATTAACGTTTATGGGCCCGGGATTGCGATTCTCATTGCTTCATTTCTAGTCGTTGCATTTATTGGAATCAACTACCGTGTTGTTTATATGGCTTTTTCCCAGCCAAGTGGTGAGAGTAAAAATCTTGACGATAATGCCGCAATACCAATCGTAGGACTGGTCATTGCATTTAGTATCATTTTCACAACTCCATTAATTTACTATCTTCTAAGGGGTGTAGTAGCACGATGATCCAACCAATTGGCATTCTAAATGGCAATAGAAATCGAATTCTTGTGCATGATGGTAACCAGGTGTTGCTGGGGTCCGCGGAAAATATCGATGTGGTTTTTGAGCCATTNTTAGACGCAATAGAACGGCGAGATAGTGGTATTGGTGGACAGGAAGTCTTTGGGAATGGCGTTTTTGATTTCAGATATGGACCAGTAACTGGTGGAGTCATGGAATCAGGTGTGTATCATTTGTATACCTATGGTGAAAGAATCCTGTGTGTCAATATTGACTGGAGCTACAAACACCGAGACATCGAGCAATCGATGATTGCCCTGAGCGTAGAAGATGCAATTATGAGGACAGAGGATATTTGTGGGAATTTCGCTTTTTCACATTCCCTCGCATTTTCCAGAGCAGTGGAGTCAGCGCTCGGCATCGAAGTCCCGATGCAAACAAAAAAGTTGAGGATCCTTGGACTGGAGCTAGAAAGGATATATAATCACATATACGTGATAATGCAGTTAGCTTCTGCTGCGGCTCAAAAAGTGATGGGGAGCCATCTATATTCTATTTATGAGGATCTCCTCCGCTTGAACAAAGACATTTTTGGCTCAAGGTTCCTCAGAGGGATAAATGGGATTTCTATCATTAAAAAGCCTATTGACGTAGATGGGTTGGTACAACTTGGCCAAAGAATAAAGGATATCTCGTCCCGCTTTGATTATTTATACGAGAGGGCACTTGAAAGCAAGAATTTCATGGATCGTCTACATAACACAGCCAAGCTAGACTCTGCAAAGGCCATAGCAGCAGGTGCGACGGGACCGACTCTGAGGGCAACTGGAGTTAGAGAGGATTTTCGGCTCCACGACNCGGATTATGATGGATTGAGATGTGCAACTTCACAAATGGGGGATTCGCTTGCCCGCATGGAGGTGAGGGCTGAAGAAATATTCGAGTCCACTGAGATTATATTGGATATCAGTAGCGAACTGAAGGGGCTGAAAGAGTCGGGAGTAGGGTCAGTTACAAATTTATCAACAGATGTACTCAATGGTACAGGGAGTGGCATAGGATATTGTGAATCACCTACTGGTTTGCTTGCCTATTATGTCGAAATCGAGGAAGGGAAGATTTCTTATGCCTATGCTGCTACACCCTCTCTCTTTGGATTTAAAGCAATAACCGAGGCTCTGGTTGGGAACATTTTCACTGATTTCCCATTTGCCGTTGATTCATTTGGGGCATTTTTTGCAGACGCCGCAAGATAAGGAATAGTGAAAAGTGGTAAGATTATGGAAATCCAAAAAGGGACATGAAATGGAAAATAAGTACTCAGGAAAAAAAAGGAGATTTTTTGATTTGCGCATTTCCTCTAAACGCCGGAGGCTGGGCTTATCGAATCGCAATTATCCCAGGCGAGGTTATACTATTAAATGGTGGCCAATTTGGGGAATGACTAAGAGACTTACCGAACGGAAAATGTATTCAACCATAATCCAAACTCAATCAAAATCAAAAATCTTTAGAAATTCCCTACATATTTATGCAATTGACGTAGGTAACTCGAATGATTTGAATTTTGACATAAGGGCACTACAGGCACCGCAGTACAACATTCATAGATTTGGTATTTTTTTTGCGGATGTCCCTCGCCATGCAGACGTGCTTTTAATTCTTGGGAGTCCCACGAAGAAGATGGTACCAGTACTCAATGAGACTATTAATCAAATGCCAGAGCCGTTTTATATCGTTGTAATTGAAAATGTTGAAAACCACATGTGTGAGAACAATCATGATGCTGTGGATATTGAAAGCATCGGTCTTCCAAACATTGCTGCCCGCCTCACAAGATATCGTGGACCGGAGGAGCTAATTGCTGTCTTGTTGAAACTTAAAGGAGAATGGAGCTGATATGGGATTCTTGTATATAAGTTTTGGCCTGTACCTGCTCGGAATTGTTCTATCAATTCGGAAAGAGCTGAGTTACTGGATCTCATTTGCTGCAGCAATTTCTTCGCTTGTCGCGGGTATTTTAGCATTGACCAAGGAATTTTCTTCCCCTCAATTTCCAATAATGCCAGGCTTGTCCATTGGAATTGGACTGGACAAAACTTCAGGAGTGTTTCTGGTGGTGGCTTCGCTTTCATTCATTATGCTTGCCCTTTACTCTGTCGATTTCGGGAAACTGTTCAGTGGGAAGATGGCTGCATGGTTCAATTTGTCACTATTTGGAATGACTTTAGTCATTTCTGCACGCGACTCTGTTGATTTCTTGATAGGCTGGGAGGTGATGACGATTGGATTATTCTTGCAGATTCTTGAGCGAAGGGATTCTCATGAAGAGGCTTTCCAGTTCCTAGCTTTTGGGGAGGTTTCTGCCATGGCGCTAATAGTTGGCTTCGCATCTCTTTTTCTCACTAATGGTTCGTTTTCTATGAGCAATGGCGTAACCTCAACGCCATTCTTCTTAGTAATGGTTACAATCGGCTTCATAATAAAAATGGATATATTTCCATTCCATACATGGATAACGGGTGCATATTCAAAGGCCCCTTCTAATGCTGCTGCACTTCTCAGCGCTCCGCTCACATTGATGGGGGTTTATGGAATAGTGCGTGTAATATCGGTAGCTGGTTACTCGGTATGGTGGGGTGTGGGTATACTGGCGTTTGGATCGGTTTCTGCATTTTGGGGAGCAATGCAAGCAGCAGCTGAGAGAAGCTTGAAGAAGCTTCCAGCATACTCCACTGTAGAGAACAATGGGATAATACTTACGGCTATTGGATTGAGTGCAATGGCAGGAGCAGCTGGTTCCAAAGAAATGGCAATACTTTCGCGCTTTGCCTTCCTGGCAGGCCTTTTTGTAGCCTTTTCCCATACCCTGGCAAAATCCCTTCTATTTATGTCGGTTGGTCATGCAAAGGAGTCCCTCCACGAAGAAGAAATAGACAATGTGCGGGGGATATGGAGTAATGTTGGTGGAATCCCAGCTGCCGGCATATTAACATCGGGACTTTCGTTCAGCGCCTTTCCCCCAACGATTGGCTTCGTTGGCGAGTGGATGATACTTGAAGCCCTTTTTCAGTCATACAAATTTAAAGGGGATGCAGAGCGGCTAATTGCTGCTTTTGCGGGAATTCTCATTGCGCTTGCAATCGGCCTGGCAGCTTTCTCCATGATAAAGCTGATAGGCTATACTGTTCTCGGTCCAAACCATGGCATGAAGGCGCACCAGTTCCCTTCTTCACGTATGAAAGCTGCTCAGGTATCACTTGTGCTCTTGCTGATTGTTGGAGGTGTCTTCTCGCCATACATTATAGGAAGTTTGGGCTACTCGAATTTCCTTGGTGGCATACTAGTAGTTCCATACCCGCTTCTAATTTTGTCGAGCAATCCGATCTTTGGTGTGGTATCTCCGACAATGTTTTTTGTCGTTGTAGGTTTCCTATTCATAATTCCTTATCTCCTCTATCATACAAGCGAAAGAAAATCGCGTAAAGTGCAAGCCTGGAATGGGGGCATGGCGCTGACAGAAGATGAATACTTCACTGTCCCTGCGTATTCGTTCATTCTTGAGTATGTTCTCCGCAAACTTTATCTAACAAGAGAGGTGAGGACAGGGTATACGGCGGAAGTCACGAGCAAAGATGCCGCCGAGTACATATACGATTATTTGAATCGGTTCGTAAGAAGGCTCAGCCTTTTTACAGGCAAAATAATCATGAATGGGAAGATCTCGTTATACATACTGTACATTCTAATTGTGTTCATCATTGCATTTTTGGTGTAGCTGTAGGGAAGGTTGCGGTTCGCAATTATGGCAATTGAGCTTGCTGCCAGGATCAAAGTGAAAGGGAAAGGCAAAGTTGACAGTTAAGTCCAATCCATTGCTATTTTCGGTTTTCTGGCGACAAGCTATGAAAAATGGCGCGGGACATAATGAATTTTATAAAAGAAGTTTTGTCTTTTCATATTCTTTTTGGAACTATTGCACTACGAGCTTTTGCGATCTAAATTCGTTAAACGTCTGGTGATTTGAGTTTTTCTTTCATATAGGAGGTGTTGCAATGCGAGCATTAATTTTATCTGATATCCATGCAAACCTGCCGGCTCTGGAAGCCATACTAGAAAAGGAGAAACGGTACGATCTCTGCCTGTTCCTTGGTGATTCGATTGACTACGGTTCGTTTCCGAAGGAATGTGTGAGGTTTCTCAGAGATCACATGCATCTAGGGGTTATGGGGAACCATGATAATGCAATAGCAAATAACAAGGACTGTGGATGCCGAGCAGATTTTAAAATATACGCTGATGAAACCCTCAGCTGGCACAAGTCATTATTGGACGATGAAGATTTAGTCTTTCTGAGATCTTTACCCATAACTTTGTACTTTCACCTGGATGGATTGTCTATCTACATGACTCATGGTGCTCCCGATGGTAACATCTATAAATATCTCAGGGAAGAGGAAATTGGAGAAGAGGAAATCAGGGGATTGGAGAAGTACGATTTAATTCTCGTTGGACATACCCACTTGCAGTTCAAGAAACAGGTAGGTGATGTAACAATTGTCAATCCAGGGAGCGTAGGACTTTCTAGAGAAAATTATGACGCCTGTTATGCCGTACTCGAGGACGGACATATCACCTTGCATCGTGTGCCGTATGACAATAGACGAACTGTGGAAAAGCTTCTGCAAAGTCCTGTTTCTGCTTTTACAAAGGAGGGATTGTCGAGAATTATTGGCTGGACTCCACCAGAAAGTCTTAAGGTGGGGTAATACAAAAATTTCTGGCCTATCTATATCAAAAGGAGCTGGTTGCACGTTGTATTGTTATTAGAATGTGATTTTTGATATAGGTATTTAAAATATTCATAAAGATATCACAACTAATCTCGGGGCTAATTGGACAGCAGTACTGATTGATGAGAGTCCTGCAATGAACGGATCACTGCAGTCTACAAACCTGTTTCAGGAATTCTTCGATTGAAGAGGGTTGAAATCATGCATAATAGGGGGCATAGGACCAAACCGATACAGGCGAATTTTAAATAGAGCTTTGTTAATGTGAAAAGGTTTGCACTAAGAGGGCGTATTTTGTTACGTATGAACAAAAGTGGGCTGGTGTCAAAAGTATTACAGTGCGTCAGAGGATATGCTTTGAATTGGAGACAGCTCATTGATTAGCTAAAGCTACTTTTTGATGTAAAGGGTCCACCTGAGATTGTCAGTTTTCTCTAATACTTATGAAAACAAGAGGGGAGTGTTTGATAAAAGCGGTATAGTGCAATGAGATCTTGTGGATGGGCGAAATTAATGCAGATATTCTCATTAGAGTTCTACCTGGAGGGATGAGCGGTTTGCTTTAGTTGAAGAATATTTGAAGCTGGACAGTTCCAGAATAGTTAGTTCGATTGCTCAGATACTGCGCACGTAGATCTGTCATGAGTTTCAGCTTCTCGGCATTGAAAAAATGTGTGTAACCGACAATGTACCATGGTGCATCCTGATACGACGGATTGGACACATGAAGCTTTTCTGTAGATAAAACAATCTCATTAAATTTGTCTAAGTCATAATTGCCAAATATGTAATACCCATAATATGCTTGACTTTTAAGGTTAGCCTGTATGTACTCAGCCTGAATTTCCCAGTTGTTAGACTTAAGGTGAGTTTCCAGTCCCCATCTAAAATCTTCCCCACTGAATACTTGGCCGCTACCTAAGATACTCGGGAATGATAAGTCTTTCTTATCTCGGTAGGAAATTGAGAAGCCGCTGGTCCAAGAAACCTTATCGGAAAAGCGAAGATTGTATACAGTTCTGTTAGTGTAAAGGAAATGCCTATCCTGGTTCGACTTTGTATTCCCGCCGTTGCCATTATATACTCCAATGCTAGTGTGGAACCCAGATCCCTTTGGTTCAATTACTAACTCCGCGCCAATGTCTCGAGCATAAGTGTCTCCGGCTGGAATCAAAACATTGACAGCTGCTGCTCTTTCTATGAGTGGAATTAAAGCATCGCCTTGTTGTCTCTCGAGAGCAAAGTCTGGAACAAATTGTCCAATCCTCAGGAAGCCAACTGGCATCCTGTATTCGCCATAAACATCCTGCAGCATAAATGTACCGTACGTTTGATATCTGAAAATTCCCTGTACACGGAAATAGATACTTTGGCATGCTGGTGCTGGACCATCAATCCAGAGCTTTGCTCTTCTGATGGAAAACCCAGCATTTGTGCTAAAGTCGCTGGAGAATCTCGTTTGTAAATATCCACCCCATTCAGCCTTTGATTGAGGAAAGGAAATTTGCGTAATGAATGAAATAATGGCAAAGACCGCAGCATTTAAAACAAGATTCGAATATAACTTTTTCATAATACCTCCACCACGAGCTCGTTAGAAATGAAAATTAGCACCAGAGCATGCAATTGTTTAACCCATTCTTCTGGCTTGGTCTTTAAGGTTTTTTTGATTTTAATAGCCGGTTCAATCTTTAGTAAGAAGAATATGGTTTTGCAAAGGGATGTAAATAACTCTTCTTTATTGGCAATAACAAGCGGGACATAGAGCATTTTGGTCCTTAAAGTTTTCACTTGACTAGCAAACCCCACATCATTTTACCTGCGATGGCTAAGAGTACAATACCAATGATAAGCTTTACCTGTTTCCTCTCAAGTTTTACTGTCATGAGCCATGCACCCAGAACAGCTCCAAGTGCGGAGGCAACTGCAGTGAGCCCTAACAATTTAATATCAATAATTCCAAGCGTTGCATGTCCTAAAAATCCTGAAAAAGAAGAAAAAATAACTATAAAGGCAGTTGTAGCTGATGCTTTCTTGGGATTAATCCCCATCCACACAAGTACTGGAATTATGATATTGCCTCCCCCTACACCGAGNAGTCCGCCAAGGAATCCTGCTACCGCTCCTATAGAGGTGCCGTAAGCGAGCTGTTTACTCCGTGAAGTTTCTATGTCCCTCTCTTTGGGCTCATAGAAAAGCATCATTATCCCGGCAAACAAAAGGAATCCAACAAACAACCATTTAAGCATATGATCGTTGAGACCCTGGCTCACGTAAGCTCCTAAAGGTGAAAGNGCTGTTGCTACAATGAGTATTGGTATAGCCAGTTTCCAGAGTACCAGTTTCGCTTTTACGTAGCTATATGATGCGAAAGACATTGCAATAGAATTAAGAAGGAGTGCCACTGCCATTGCCACATGAATATCTATACCCANAGCAATAAAGACAGGTATTAAAATAAAAGCAGCTCCTACCCCCGCAATCGTCAGTAAGGCAGTAAATAAAAAGGTTATTAATGCTGCTATAAGAGCCGTCGTCATGTCAACTAACCTCCATGCTTAAGAATCATGCTTACGAACACGAGAGGGGACTTCATAAACAGAAGAGACGTGGGGTTACACAAGAGGTGATTAACTTTTATATTGTATCCCCACGCCTGGAAAGGTCTCCTATCTCTCTTCAACTACTATTTATATGGGTAAGTAAACTGTCTCCTCGTCGTCTCTGTGACCAGAGCATTGCAAGCAGACCAGCTTGCCATCCTTTACTCTCACATATCTTTCGAAAACATATTCCCCGCAAATGCTACACTTCACCTTATTGAAAGAGCTCGGTACNGGCTTGAAGTTGAAGTCTGGAATGCGCTCAATTTTGAAAAGCTCTTCGTCGGTGGCATTGAGGACCATGTCGATGACTCCCTGTGTTACTTCAGCTGGAACTTGAGAAGGTTCAATTCCTTGCTTTCTATATTTAAAGAACTCGTGAGCACCGAGCTTATCCATAAATTCATTTCTGAACAAGATGCGAATGGCTCCAGTTGTAGGGTCGTAAAAAGTGGCAGCTACCTTCCCGAAGTAAAGCTTGTGCATCTGACCCTTTCCATATGTAGCTGACGTCGATGCCTGGATGCCATCTTGCATACAACCTTGTGGGTGTCCAACTCCCATTTCCGAAAACACGAAGAAGTCGTGATCGTANCATTTTTCTCTTTCAAGTTCACGTAGAGCTACAGTTCCCATTCGGTATCCCATTACAGAATATGGGCACTTATGACCGTGAAATTCAAATAACCAATCAGGTACTTTGAACATTGTTGATCTTCCTTTCATTTATTAGTTAGCATTTACAGGATTACATAAAAAACAAAAAAATTTTATTGTGTCTTTTTTAAAGCCCGCTCGAGTAGACACATCATCCTCTTGCAAAAGTTATCGGTATTAACACCATAGGGATTCAAGATGAGCTCAATGTTCAACGAGATCGGGATTCCCATATAAAGCATAGCAACATTTTCAACTTGAATTGAGCTATCCCATTCCCCCGAAACGATTCCATCCTGAATGATCTTCTTTGCAAGCTGTCTTTGCAGGTTAAGTATATTCAACATCCTGGCTTTCAATTCGGGGTCGTTGGAATGTGCAGCTTCAGAAAACAAGAGCATAGTAATCCCACTGTTCTCTATAAGGTATTTGACATGTNCNCAGAGGAATTTGAAAAGTCGTTCCTTCGACGACCCATTTGACATTGCAATGTTTTGAAGAGAGTTCATTAAAACTTGCTCTACACTGTCTACAATTGACAGTACTATGTCCCTCTTTGACTTGAAGTGACGAAACAATGCTCCTTCTGTTACGCCGACCTTTTCTGCCAACTTTCGGGTAGACAGATTATGCAATCCTTCGCTGTCGACAATTTCGAGGAAGGCTCTCTTGATTTCTTCCTGCCTTATCTCAGTTGGTTTCCTTTCCATTTGCGCTGTTCTTGACTTGTAAGTAAGCACTTACTAAATTTANTGTACANAGAGATGCAATGTCAATAGAAAGATTGATGCCAAAGTTAAAAGAGAGATGACCCGTGCTCCTTAACATCTACTCTTTTCCGTCCGTTTTCGCATTTGTCGTCAATATCACGATCGCATTTATAACATTCTTCAGAAATCCCAGGTCTCCAGTCAACAGGTGGATATCTGTTTTCATTATAAGCTTTGCAATTTGGAATGTTTCTGAGATAGTTATCCTGGCAAGCCAGAGTCTACAGGGTGCTGCGCTTGGTGCGCAGGTGCTCTACCGTGTGATCTTCATCATTCCCGCAATCTATGTAATCGCAGCTTATCATTTACCTGGGGGTACTTCCACGCTAACTGGTAGTGTAACTTTTTACATTGCTGTTTTCTCCTTACCAGTTATTCTCCTCATATTGGCATTCCCAAACTTCAATATCGGTTTGGTGCCAATACCTGGATCGAACGCGATTTATTATTATAGGATCATAATAAGGCCTGATTTTCAATCAATATCTCTGTTAACTGTTTTTTTTATCTATCTGATTCTAGGGTCAGTTGTTGTGTTTCGTAAGATTTCAATTTTACGGACAACGACCCAAAGGCGGCGTGCTCGGATTTTTCTTCTCGGAGGCTTGTTATTTTTATTTTCATCCATTTTGCTCTTCATCGTTGAGTTATTTGCCAGACAGGCGCTGTACTTTTACACAGCATCCACGCTGCTATCCTCTGTAATCAGTATTTTTTTTGCGACTTCAGTACTCCAGGGGAGAATGTTCAAGTCCCCGAATACAATGAGAAGCGGCATAGCGTATTCAGTTGCCTCATCTATCGTCCTCGCAATTTATTTTTTGGGAGTGCAAGCGATTACAGAAAGTCTTTTGTACTATTTAAGGATAAGCTCCTATGCTGCAAATGCGCTCTTCGTTCTTGTTTTGGTCTTTCTGATTCGACCTCTCGAATTAAGAATACGCCGAACAGTGGATATTATCTTAAGTCGTGATCTCAATCGATATAGACATCACATGGTGGAGTTTTCCCGTGAAATTTCAACATATGTTCCCACTGTTGAATTCTTCAGAAAAATAGAATCATTTTTGTTACGTCAATTTAATATACAACATGTACTAATATTCATCAGGAGTGAGAAGTCGGGTGAGCAGGGTTTTTCAGAATGGAAGGGCGAGTTTGGTTCATTAAATGTGGGGGACAACTGCTATCTGGTTGACTACTTAAGGCAGCATAAAAGTGGGGTTGAATTTTACGATATCGATCGCACCAAAATCGACGCCAGTATTTATTCACTATTGGAGTCAAAAGGTGTTCGACTTCTGTTCCCGCTATTTTCTGAGGAGGAACTTGTCGGTATATTAGCAATATCATCAAGAAAATCAGGAGGTGAATACACGGCAGATATCATAGAAGCACTGACAATATTTGCAAATGAAGTTTCGACAGCATATCAGCGAAATCTCGCTATTGACAATATGCGGAAGAAAGAACAAGAGGAATTCAGTGTACGGCATCTGGCGTCACTCGGCCAATTGACAGCAGGAATTGCGCACGAAATTCGAAATCCACTTAACGTTATGTCAGCTTCTGCTCAAACTCTCTTGAAGAAGAACTTGACCCAACAGGAGGAAAAAGAGCTTAAGGAGTTTATAGTAGATGAAGCGGGTAGATTGAATAAGATCCTTTCTGATTTTCTACGCCTTTCTAAACTACGCCCACCGTCGTACAAGCCTGTATTGTTGCAAGAGTTCTTTCAGAAGTTGAAGACTTCGTTAACCCCTTTGGCGGGCGAAATAGAAATACACCTACCAGCTGAGGGAGCCCCTGAAATAATTCTTACGGATTCAGATATGTTACATCAACTCTTATTCAACCTCGCTATCAATTCTATTGATGCCATCAAGGAAAGATGTAAGTCTGACCCTGAATTTGTTTGCAGAAATGGGATCATCTACATATCCACAGTATTTGACGGTGTTAAATTAGCAATTTCGGTTTTTGACAACGGCATTGGTATCCCAAAAGAAAGATTGGAAAGAATATTCGATCCATTCTATACAACGAAGGAAAGTGGTACTGGTTTNGGCCTAAGCATATCACAAAATATTGCCATTGCGCTAGGGGGCCACATTGACGTTAGTTCGAAAAAAGGAGAGACCGTGTTTACTTTTATTTCAGATATCAAAGAAGAGCTGGTTAAATATGAACGACAATAAACTGAAACTGCTGATAGTTGATGACGAAGAAAGATCGTTAAAAGTTCTAAAGATAAACTTTCAGGATAAGTATGATGTCTTGATTGCTAAAGATGGCAATGAAGCGATCAGCATTCTAAATAAAGAAGATGTGAACGCCGTCTTGACTGATGTGAAAATGCCAATGAT
>JGI24721J44947_10002758_pt1 | contig 25026 bp, 27 predicted proteins | sample YelNatPaOPGAMG01_FD_44947 | JGI IMG/M metagenome (IMG submission 44947) | reverse complement strand
GGTGAATGTTCACAAAGTCAATCCCGATTCCATCAATTGGCAACAAAGAACCTATCCATCGTTTACTTATCAACCCATCGACCAAAAAGCGGTCTTTTTTAATCAACAGTTGATGCTTTATGTCAACGACGGATCTCAAATGCATCTGTACACATCAGTGGACGGGAAAAACTGGAACACTCAGTTCATCAACACGTTGCCTGTTACTGTTAATTTGCGTCAAATCGTTTCGTACAATAATACCCTCTGCGTGGTTGAAAACGGACAAACTCTTTTGCAATCAACCGACGGTATCACATGGAATCCTGTTTCCGTGATCAGCAGTGCGCCATTGGTCACACTCATCGGATCGATTGGGCAAGAACTGATTGGTATTCAACAAAACAACGGTTTCTATTCCTTATGTTATTCCAACGATGCCAAAACATGGAACACTGGCGAAGCTTTAACCAACGGAATGGCCAATTTCCCAATCAGTCATTTTAGTGCCATTTCATATCAACCCATTGTCGGATCACCCAAACTGCTCGTCGTGGGCGGCATCAATGCGGCAGGTCAGATCGTCAACTCCATTTTCAGCTATATGATTGGCAGCAGTTGGGTAGATTTCTCCTCCGAAACAACCCTGACAGCTTTTCCGCCAATCATGGATGAATCCCTGGCAGCATACAACAATCAGCTATTGCTCGTTGGAGGCAGGCTCAACAACAATCAGGTCAAAGACGATACGTTACGATGGTCAAAAAGTGACGGATTGTTTTGGACTAAAGCCGATTCATTGACCATGATCCCAAAAATATTACACTACACACCACGATATGGACAGTCAGTGATTACAGATAATGCTTATCGCATTTGGATCATTGGCGGATATGACGCCAGTGGAAACGTCTTAAAAGACATATGGGTAGGCCGATTAAACAGTTTGGGGTTTGGATTGCCGCCCATGTAACACTTGCGAATGCTGCTCTGAAAAGAGCAGTTTTTGTTTCTGTCAAATGGTTCAAACCAACAAATGAAACAAAAAAAGGATTCTTACAGATAAATGCTTTGTGAAAAATGAAATACGCACTTACCGCTCCGGCAACGCTCACAGGCACCATCGATTTACCTGCATCCAAAAGCATTAGCAATCGAGCTCTCTTGCTCTCCGTTCTGGCAACGGGAAACATCGCTGTCGAACACGTTGCCAATTGCGATGATACGTTGGTGATGCAAGAAGCACTCCAAAAAAAACAATCCGTTATCGACATTGGTGCAGCAGGAACTGCCATGCGTTTTTTGACAGCCTATTTTGCCACACAGGAAGGAAATTGGATTCTCACAGGCAGCGAACGAATGAAACAACGTCCTATAAAACTATTAGTGAATGCATTAAACACACTGGGCGCCTCCATTCGTTACCTCGAAAATGAAGGATTCCCTCCGTTGGAAATTAGAGGAAAAAGATTGCAAGGCGGAGAACTCCGACTGCAAGGCGACGTCAGCAGTCAGTATATCTCAGCTCTTTTAATGATTGCGCCTACCTTGCAGCAAGGATTATTGCTCACATTAGAAGGCGACATCGTGTCTCGACCTTACATTCGAATGACCCTGGAAATGATGAAACAATTTGGTGTTCAATGCGAATGGGTCAATAACCTTATCACGGTATTGCCGCAACCATATCATCTATGCCCTTTTCAAGTTGAATCAGATTGGTCAGCAGCATCTTATTGGTACAGCATGGTCGCTTTGACCTCCGGTAGCATACTCCAATTAAAAGGGCTGACACAGAACAGCCTGCAAGGAGATGCTCAATGTGCTGACATCTTTCATTCGCTGGGGGTTCATACCACCTACCATCCTGATGGCATCACCATTGAATCCTCCGGCAATCATGTCTCGTTCTTTTCCTATCATTTTGCTGATCAACCTGATCTGGCTCAAACCGTTATCGTCACATGCTGTCTTTTAGGAATCCCGTTTCGTTGTGATGGATTACAAAGTTTAAAAATCAAGGAAACAGATCGAATTGTTGCTTTAATCAACGAATTGGCTAAATTGGGTTATCGGTTGAAACAAGAAGAGCAAGGAGCGCTCTCATGGGATGGTAAAAAGCAAGAAGCCACAGCACCGGCTGTGATTGAAACGTTCAACGATCATCGAATGGCAATGGCTTTTGCCGTTGCTTCACTTCGTCATCCCACCATTATTGCCGATCCCGAAGTGGTAAGCAAGTCGTACCCTACGTTCTGGGATGATTTACAAAAAGTGGGTTTTTCAATCGAAATGGTTTAAGTCAAACCCTTTCTAACTGATCATCAAAATGGTACGTGTTTACGAATGGAATGCAGCTCTTGACGAATGTCAGGAGCACTTCATTCACAACAAAAATACAAACTTGATTTTCAGCAAATGAACTAACACAAAGACAGCGGTAACAAAGAAGCATCGGCTCAAGATGAAGGCGACAGAATGGAACAAACGTGGCTGTTGTTGCAACAAAAAACAAACACTACTTTTGCAGTTTCATGCGTTTGTTTTGTTTTTACTGAGAACCCAAATGAAACCTCTTTCATTTCAAATAAATCATTGGCCTCATTAGAAGTTATTTTGTAACTCATTCATTTCAAAAAAAGCAATTTTAATAATATGCTCAATTACATTTGGATTGGTTTTTTTCTGGTGGCATTTCTCGTGGCAGCCGTTCAATTTGTTGTGACGGGAGATTACACGGTCTTTGAGCGCATTGTAAAAGCAACGTTTGACATGGCCAAGTTTTCAGTGATGGACATTGCCCTTCCTTTAGCCGGAGTGATGACGCTTTGGCTTGGGTTGATGAACATTGGCGAACGAGCCGGAGCCATTCGGTTTGTGTCGCGATTGGTTGCTCCTTTTTTTGAAAAATTATTTCCTGAAATCCCCAAAGGACATCCTGCAAGTGGTCAGTTAGTTATGAACTTTTCGGCTAACATGCTGGGACTTGACAATGCGGCTACTCCCATCGGACTAAAAGCCATGCAAAGCCTGCAGGAGTTGAATCCCAATAAAGAGACGGCCTCCAACGCTCAAATCATGTTTTTGGCATTGAATACGGCGGGTCTGACCCTTTTACCCATTTCGATCATGGCGCAACGGGCTATCCTTGGAGCAACAAATCCTACTGACGTGTTGTTGCCCATTCTGATTGCCACTTATGCAGCCACTTTAACGCCATTTTATACGTCGGCATTCGACAACGGCTTAATTTGTGGAATCGAACCGTTATTGGCTGGTTGGGATCATTAACCGTCGGGATTGGAGCGCTCATGTACGGATTTTCACAATTATCGCCGCAGCAAATGACCATGGTTTCGAGCGTAGTCGGAAATTCCTTATTGATTGCCATTATTGCTACGTTTATGATTGGCGGAATGATCAAAAAAATCAATGTGTACGAGGCTTTCATACAAGGGGCAAAGCAAGGCTTTGAAACAGCTCTAAAAACCATACCTTATTTAGTTGGAATGTTAGTAGCCATTGGCGCCTTCAGAGCATCAGGAGCCATGGATCTATTAATTAACGGAATAGCTTGGATTTTCCATTCCATGCATTTGAATACTGATTTTGTGGCTGCTTTGCCGAACGCTTTGATGAAACCATTAAGCGGAAGCGGAGCTAAAGCATTGATGGTGGAAACCATGAAAACCTACGGTCCCGATTCGTTTCCTGGACACTTGTCTTGTGTCTTTCAAGGTGCTGCAGATACCACTTTTTACATCGTGGCCCTCTATTTTGGATCTGTCGGCATCAACAAGACAAGGTATGCTATTTCAGCCGGACTGCTTGCCGATTTGGCAGGTGCCATTACAGCTATCATTGTTTCTTATCTGTTTTTTAAATAAAGGCACATTGAAATTCGTTGTTTTGAACCAAAGCCTCATTTGTCAACAAAACATTGAAACAGCTCATCCAAAAGGGTGAGTTCATTATTATCCACTTTTAATTTTAATTTTATGATGAAAAAAAAGAAAAAAATGAACGTTTTGCCTTGTTTTCGTCGTTGGACACGAAAACCGTATGCCGTTTTTAACAGCTTGCACACACCAATAAAAATCGGTGTGTTAGGAGTCGCCATGCTCTCAGCCGTTCCGCTGACAGGAATCTCGCAAGAAAAAGACCTCAACAGCAGCAATCAATCAATCCAACTCAAAGAAGTAGAAGTGAACAGTGATTTACCACCCGCACCACAACAAATGATCAAAGTGGTAGCCATCATCACCCGTCAAGAAATTGCTCATGCGGCTGTCGAAAATCTTCAAGGGTTGTTACGTTATGTACAAGGCATCGACTTACGAACACGCGGTGCTGAAAATGTGCAGGCTGACATCAGTCTTCGCGGTGGCACATTCGATCAAACCGCTATTCTTCTCAACGGAGTAAACCTCACCGATCCGCAAACAGGACATTTTGATTTAGACATTCCTCTCGACATCCACCTGATCGATCACATTGAAATACTTTACGGGCCCGATGCATGGACAGCCGGTTCCATCGCCTTCAGCGGCGCCATCAATATTGTCACTCGACAACTCTTCCATAGCTCACTTCATGCCCAATTATCATCCGGAGCTTACAACTACCAACAAGCCGATGGTTACGGATTCCTTAATGAGGGGAATTGGCGGGTCGCTGCCGGAGTCAATCACACCCAAAGCACCGGCTTTATGTCAAACACTGACTTTCACATCAACAATGCCTACACGAACATCCGTTTAATCACCCACCATTCAGGGCAATGGATGATGCAATGGGGCATGCAAAGCAAAAATTTCGGAGCCGACAGTTTTTATTCTCCCAGTTTCCCCAATCAATACGAACAGACACGCACCCTGTTAGCATCGCTCGAATACAAACAACGTTGGGGTTCGTGGCTTTTCACTGTCAATGGTTTTTATCGACGCCATCATGACATGTTTACCCTATTTCGGGATCAAACCTCAGCGCCATCGTGGTTTGCAGGTCCAAACTATCATTTAACAGACATCTTTGGTTCATTTGTTCAAATCGCCCATACGTGGATTGCAGGAACCACTTCGTTGGCAGCCGATTTCCGTTCCGAACATATTTTCAGCAATGCATTAGGAATTCAATTACCCGAACCGGTTTATGATCCTTATTCCGGACAAAAAGTCTTCACGAAAGGAGCTTTGCGCCAATATGGTTCTTTTTCGCTCAAACAGGTAAAGAATATCCGTCAATGGACTCTCGGCGCCGGCATCCTTGGCAGCGGCAACAACAATTTCGGCTTTCATCTTTACGCCGGAGGAAATATAGATTATGCTTTTAATGAACATCTTACCGGTGGTTTCTGGCTTCACAATTCGTATCGTTTACCGACGTTTACCGATCTCTATTATAAAAGTCCTACGCAAGTTGGCAATCCTCAATTGAAACCGGAAGAAGCATTCAACACTGATGTTCATCTGGTGTGGACTCCTGAAGCATGGACAGTTCGGGCTGCTTTTTTTCAACGTGACGGACGACGCATTATCGATTGGGTTCGACTTCCGGGCAATAGCGTCTGGCATAGCCAAAATTTAACTCATGTCAATTCCGACGGCATTGAGCTGGCTGTCGATTATCGAGCTCCATGGCATTGGTTGCAGAAAATTCATGTTGATTACACTTATTTGAATGTAACAAAAAACAGTCAAGATTATATATCGCTCTACGCCACGGATTACCTTCGCAATGAGCTGCGCTTACGAATCGAAGAACCTATCTGGTCGGCATTATCAGCCTCATGGCAATGGACTTACAGCGATCGAGCAGGAAGTTACCTCAATATAAAAACAAATAGCGAAACAACTTTTTCTCCCTATTGGCTATGTGATTTGAAATTGATGTGGAACAAACCAAATTATCAGGTTTTTGCCGAAGCGGATAATCTCCTCAACACCACTTATTTTGATTTCGGAAATGTACCTCAACCCGGACGCTGGATCAAAGTGGGACTCGCCGTGAAAATATAATGCCTTGATAAACCGAAAAGACCACTACAACTAAAAAAGCCCTTCATACTCTAAGGGCTTTTTTTTACCTTTGTAGGAAACATCGAAATGCTCAAGCAATTGATTGAACATGAAACGAGGTTACGAGTTCAACGAGATAAAAAACTCCCTTCGGTTGCTAATAACCGAGATCCGTAAAACCATATTGTAAAAAATATTAGCATCAACGCATAACATGAAAGGATTCAACACTTGGTGGTTTTTTTCATTGCTGGCTGCTTTATTTGCAGCATTAACAGCCATCATGGCCAAAATAGGAATTCGAGGCATTTCGTCCGACTTGGCCACAGCCATCCGCACCATTTTTATTTTAGTCATTGCTTGGGGCATCGTGTTTGCTCGCAATGAAGCCCAAACCATCACGCTATTAAACAAAACGAATTGGATTTTTTTAGGACTTTCCGGCATCGCCACAGGATTATCCTGGATCTTTTATTTCAAAGCATTGCAATTGGGCAAAGTATCGCAGGTAGCGCCTGTTGACAAAATGAGCGTGGCGCTTGCTATTCTTTTATCGGCTATCTTCCTCAAAGAGGTCATTACCTGGAAAATAGCTCTTGGTGCTTCCCTGATCATCGGAGGCACATTGGTTCTTATCTTGTAACATTTATCATCTTATTCATCTTGTCATTATGGCTCTCAGTTCCATTATCCCTTTTTTGCAAGAGTTAAAAGTAAACAATCAACGAGAATGGTTCACTCTTAGAAAAAATGAAGTCACTGCATTACAACGTGAATTCTCCTCGTTTATCCAACAGGTCATTGACGGAATAGCATTATTTGATGCTGAATTAAAAGGGGTGAATGCCAAAGATTGTGTATTTCGGCTTTACCGTGACATTCGTTTCTCTCCCGACAAAACACCCTATAAAACACATTTTGCCGCCTACATGGCTGCCGGAGGACGAAAAAGCCCTCGCTCCGGTTATTATCTTCACATTGAACCAAACGGATGCTTTATCAGCGGCGGAATCTATTGTCCTGAAAAAGAGATCTTGAAAGCATTACGCAAGTCGATCAACGAAAACTTCGACGAATGGGAAGACTTGGTTCAAAAAACAGAAGTCTATTTCCCTGATCGTTACGGTGAAAAAGATAAACTGAAAAAAGTTCCGGCCGGTTTTTCGCCTGATGCCGAAGCCGCTGACTGGCTCAAATACAAACATTATATTTTTAGCCGTTCGTTGGACGACCATTTTTACACACAAGACAACATCGTACCAACGATTGTCTCTTGGTTTCAATATGCTGTTGAACTCAACAAATTTATCAATTTCACCATCGATGAAATACCTCATTCTCAAGGTACTTTTTAAATATTATCACGATGTTTTGACATTTCGTCGGCAGAGCACACACAACCCGTCATGAAACCAACAGACAACTCATTGCAAACTGTCAACAAAGATGAACCTCTCGAAAAAAAATGTCATAATTAACCTCCATCATGTTGCATTAATAAATTGAAACGTTTATATTTGTAACACCAAAAACAAATCTAACAAATTGATTTTTCAACCATATGATTGTCGCCGATTTCAAAGATGCCGCCTTTTATGAAAAGATGCATCCACTCTTCAAACAAGCTTTTGATTACATCAGGCAGCATGATGTAGCGCACCTTCCGACAGGAAAAATAGAATTAGACGGAACGAAATTATGGCTGACCATTGCCGAAATTGAAGGGAAAAAACGTGATAATGCCTTGATTGAAACGCATCAACAATACATTGACATTCAAATGCCGCTTCATGGAATTGAAACCATCGGATGGAGAGCTGATGTGACGTGTAACTCCATGGCAAAAGCTTATGATGCTGACAAAGACATTGCTTTTTTTGAAGATCAACCAACCACTTTTATCACGTTGCATCCCGGAGAATTTGCCATCTTTTTCCCTCACGACGGTCACGCACCGGGCATCTCTTCCGAATCAATAAAAAAAATCATCATCAAAGTAAAAGCAGCGCTTTGATAACATGCGATCGCCGCTCAATCAGATAAACTCACAAGCAAACCATTTCAATATGCCATCACTCACCATCCTACAGCAAGATCCTTGGTTGCAACCGTTTGCCCACGCCATCGAAGGAAGACATCAACATGCCATCGACAAAGAAAAAGAGCTCACCGGTAACCAAATGAGCTTGGCTGATTTTGCCACAGGATATCTTTATTTTGGATTGCATAAAACAGCCTCTCATTGGGTGTTTCGTGAATGGGCTCCCCATGCCACTTCCATCGGTTTGATAGGCGACTTTAATGGATGGACAGAAAACGCTGATTTTCAATTACATCCTCTCAATCATGGCGTTTGGGAAATTACCTTGCCTCATCACATGTTGCATCACGGACAACTGTATAAACTAATGATGCATTGGCACGACGGCATGGGAGAACGTGTTCCGGCATGGACCCGAAGAGTGATTCAGGATGAACAAACCAAGATATTCAGTGCTCAAGTGTGGGATCCGGAACAACCTTACGAATTCAAAATCAAGAATTTCAAACCATCCACCGATCCATTGCTCATTTACGAATGTCACATCGGAATGTCGGGNGAATCGGAGAGCATTGCATCGTACCGTGATTTTCAAGAAAACGTTCTTCCCCGCGTTGCCGAATTAGGATATAACTGCATTCAAATCATGGCCATTCAAGAACATCCCTATTATGGATCGTTTGGCTATCATGTATCCAACTTCTTTGCAGCCTCTTCACGGTTTGGAACACCTGAAGAATTGAAAAACCTGATTGACGCAGCTCATTCATTAGGAATCGCTGTCATCATGGATATTGTTCATTCCCATGCAGTAAAAAATGAAGTAGAAGGCTTAGGTCGCTTTGATGGCACTCCCGATCTTTATTTTTATTCCGGAAGCCGAAGAGAACATCCCGCATGGGATTCTTTATGTTTTGATTACGGAAAAAATGAAGTCCTTCATTTTCTGCTCTCTAATTGCAAATTCTGGTTAGATGAATATCATTTCGACGGATTTCGCTTTGACGGTGTCACATCCATGCTCTACTATAGTCACGGATTAGGTGAATCATTCACGTCATACAACGATTATTACAACGGGTATCAGGACGACAATGCCATTTGCTACCTGACATTGGCTAACAAAGTGATTCATCAGGTCAATCCCAATGCCATCACCATTGCCGAAGAAATGAGCGGNTTGCCCGAATTGGCTACTTCGTTCGAAAACGGAGGCATCGGGTTTGATTATCGAATGGCGATGGGAATTCCCGATTACTGGATCAAACTGATCAAAGAAAAAAAAGATGAAGAATGGGCTCCGGGATCCATTTTTTATGAATTGACCAATCGTCGCATCAATGAAAAAACTGTCAGCTATGCCGANAGTCACGACCAAGCGTTGGTAGGCGACAAAACGATCATTTTCAGGCTGATCGATGCCGATATGTATTGGCACATGCAGCTTGGAAACACCACTTTAGCAGTGAATCGCGGCGTAGCATTGCACAAAATGATTCGCCTCATCACGGCAACCACGATGAACGGCGCCTATCTGACTTTTATGGGAAATGAATTTGGGCATCCGGAATGGATCGATTTTCCGAGGGCAGGCAATGGTTGGTCTTTCAAATATGCTCGCCGCCAATGGAGTTTATTGGAAAATGATCAACTGCTTTATCATTGCTTGAACGAATTTGACAAAAGGATGATTCACCTGATCAATCAATGCCCTCAGTTCAATTTATGGCCTATCACCTTGCTTTGGGATAAAACCGACGATCAAGTCCTGGCGTATCAACGAAATGATCTTGTTTTTATTTTCAATTTCAACCCGATACGTTCATTTACGGATTACGGTATCCTGACAACAAAAGGATCTTACAAAACAGTGCTTAATACCGATGCAGTCACCTTTGGCGGATTTGGATTGATTGACGAAACCATTGAACATTTTACCCATTTTGATCCGCTTTATAAAGATCAAAACAAAGAATGGCTGAAGGTGTATCTGCCTTCACGAACAGCCATCGTACTTAAGCGTCAATCGTGATTAGCCGTTAACGACGCATCATTTTGTATAGAAATCAATCATTTTTTGAATCGCTTCCTGACATGCGGGACAAAAAGTATTGCCATCGAAGGTTTTCATCAAACAATCCTGACTCGAACGATACATTCCTTTCGGTTCATACCCCGCGCCTTCAAATGCGCCAACAGTATGAAGATACTCTTTGACAGCGGGCGTGGGAATCGGTGTCCCCTTTTTAACCAAATGTTTCCATTTTCTGCCAAAATCTTTCAATGTTGTAACATTCGGCTCCCAGGGTTCAATCTTCAAATTATAAAAGGCGCCATAGGTGGTGGTGTCGTTGTAATATTCGTCGGCTAATCCCGCAAATCCATGTCCAAATTCATGAATCAAGATCTTAGCCGATTGTTTGTTACTATTGACAGCCACACAATAATCATTGTAAATCGCTCCTCCTCCGTATTTCGGACTGTTCACCAAAATATAAATCTGATCGTAAGGAGCGTTTGCCGCTAAATCACGAACACTTTTATTGTCCGTCGTCATGAGATAACGTTCGCTATCAAAAGTATAATAACTGGCATTCAGAATGGTGTTTTTCCAAATGCCATCGGGAGGAATGTCTGCGCCCGATTGTTCAGATGGAGCCAAGATGGCTCTAAAATTGAACTGATCTTGATTGTTCGAATAAGGAGCAACAGTAAAAAAATCCTTGACAAATTGCTGACAATCGTTGATAAACTCACCCATCTGTGCAGAGGTATAACCTTCCGGCAAAATCACCACATCTACTTTTTGAGCAGGATCACCCTTCACCTGTACATCAAACGAAGGATAAACCAGCCGATGATCATGCCTGATCAACGAACGCACGGTGTCCACTTCACAAGAGAATTTTTTATGAAAAACCCCGTTCCAATCACGACTGTAGAGTTCTATTCGCACCTTTTCTTTCGGGAAAGGCATCACCACCGTTTCCGAGAATGTCCGATTTTCTTTTTTTGCTTCGGGCGTTGTCTGCCATTCTCGGAAAAGAGTAGAATAACCTCTCGAATAGAGCAAAGAATCATTCTTGACATTGAACATCTTGACATAATAGTCGCCATAATTCATGGTGTCCACAAGATTCACATGTGAACCGCCCCAATAAGGTTCTTTAATCAGCTCATCCAACGTGTAAACCTCATTGGTATCGTTGCCGCTGTGATAGTAATCCAACCGCAGCGTTTTGTTCTCAAAATAGCGATTAAATTGTGCCTGCACGCTCAACGTTGCAAAACACAAAACGAAAAAAAGAAAATGCTTCATAGAATTCTTTTTATTATTCAGCAAAATCACATCCATCACATCACCTCAAAACGGAAGTCAGTTAGATCAAAGTTCAAAGGACATGAACCAATAAACAAAAAACGTTAAAAATAAATATTTCAGCATCGGATCTGTTTGAATATTTCTTCTGCAATGCGTTGAGCAGAATGATGTTGCGCCATTGCCGAACAATTTTTTGACAGACGATTACGTCGATCGCTATCGTTCAATAAATGGAGTGCTTCATCGACCAGTTTTTGCGAAGCTTCATCATCGCGAATCATGATCGCAGCCTCTTTGTTGACTAAAGCCATCGCGTTATGCGTCTGATGATCTTCGGCTACATTGGGCGACGGCACCAAAATGGAAGCTTTACCTAACAAGCAGAGCTCTGAAATGGAACTTGCGCCCGCTCTTGAAATCACAACATCGGCGACAGCATAAGCATAATCCATACGCGAAACAAAATCAGTAATGATCATATCGGAAGAAATCTTTCCTTCGGTTGCTGCTTTAATCTGTTCAAAATAATACTTTCCAGTCTGCCAAATGAGCTGTACGCCTGCTTCCCGAATTTTATCCAATTGATTTAAAATGCTTTGGTTAATGGTTCGGGCACCCAAACTTCCGCCAATAACCAACAATGTTTTTTTTGACGCATCCAAGTGAAAATATTGATATGCTTCCTCTTTTTTAGTCGGATCCAATTGCAAGTTTTGCCGAATTGGATTTCCCGTCAACACAATCTTATCTTTTGGGAAAAACCGTTCCATGCCTTCGTAAGCAACACAGCAACAAGCAGCTTTCGCCGCCAGCAATTTGTTCGTAACACCAGCATAGGAATTCTGTTCTTGAATAATCGTCGGAATTCCCATTTTTGATGCCACTTTCAATGTAGGACCACTGGCATAACCACCCACACCAATGACCGCATCAGGACGAAATTGCCGAATAACGTGCNGGGCTTTTCGCATTGATTTCCACAAAAGAAACAACGTACTGATGTTTCGTACCATGTTTTTCCGATCAAAACCTTGTATCGGNAAACCAATGATTTGATATCCGGCAGCAGGCACTTTTTCCATTTCCATGCGGCCTTCCGCTCCAATAAAGAGGATTTCACATGATGGATCTTTTTCTTTCAAAGCGTTAGCTATCGCAATAGCAGGAAAAATATGACCGCCTGTGCCTCCTCCGCTAATAATGAATCGATGTCTTGTTTTCAATTCGGCTTAGTTTTATATCGAAAAATTTCATGCTCTTCAAAACAGCATCTTCCTTTCAATGGATTTTTTTTTGTGAAACGAGCCATAAAATAGCTTATGATCAAGAGAATGTTTATTAGGCGAGTTCTATACGTCTTTTGAAACATAACCCAAAATTCAACACAAAAGTACAAAAACTCCCGCATTGAGGCAATAAAAGATTCGTTGTAAATACACTCATTTCAGGGAAAAACAGCTTGTGAAATAACCCGTTGCAAGCAGGACTCATCCAACTAACAGTTCTTCCTATTCAAACAAATCGACACCAAACAAGGCAAAATCGTACTTAACGGGGTCGTCCGAGTCAAACTGCCGCAAACGAGCAGTGACCTCCTCCACAGCTCGCCAGTCATTTTGTTTACGCTGCAATAAACCAACCATTCTGGCTGCCTTACCGGAATGAATGTCCAAAGGCAACATTAAAGCGCTCATGGGAATGCGTTGCCAAAGTCCAAAGTCAACTCCTTGTGCGTCGTTGCGTATCATCCAACGAAGAAAAAGATTAAGCCTTTTCGCTCCGGAATAGCGTTGAATGTCGGCAATATGTTTTCTGACATGATTTGAATGAGGTATAGCCAAAAACCGCTGTCTGAAATACTGAAGAGCACCTGCAATAGTATTTTCCCGTTCATATCCATTTGTAAAAACCGCTTCTAACCCATTTTCGTGGGTATAAATGTGACGCAATGAAGCCATGAAAAACTGACAATCTTCACCGTTAAAAGTTCGATGCGAAAACTTCAACAATGTTTTGATGTCACTTTCTCCGGCATTCATAACGTAACGATAAGGATCATTCTCCATAAACGCCATCAGTCGTTGGGCGTTTTGAATAATCATTTTTCGGTTGCCCCAAGCAATGGTTGAAGTCAGAAAAGAAGCAATTTCGATGTCTTCTTTTTGCTGAAACCGATGCGGAATCTGAATGGGATCTTGTTCAATGAACTCAGGCCGATTGTATTGTTCCACTCTTTCGTCAAGAAAGTCTTTTAGATGATGCGGATCATTGAATATCATCATTTTAAATCGCAAAATTGAAATCGAATTACCAATGCATTAACGTTTTGAGAAACATTGACAATTCATCGGCCATCTGTTGATGCTGTGACAATGTGGGATGAGCATTGCAACCACTGTCATAACGCTTTTTGAAAAAATAAAAGGCCACCTTCTTATCTCCCTGTTCATGCAGCTGTGCAATCACTTGTTTAATGCTCTTTTTCAAAAACACCGATAACGTTGAATCAGCCATCGGACTGGACAATAACACCATTTGTGCATGAGGATAAACAGCCCGCAGCGATTTCACAAATTGGACGTATGCCTGACAAAACGAACGTTCATTTTGAACTCCGTCATTTTGACCCAAACAGATGGTAACCACATTGGGTTGATAATTGGCAAAGTTCCACGGAAGCGAATCATTCATCATGTCAATCTTGTCAAAAATTTGAGGCATTGTGAAAGGAATATGACAACAACTGTGCATCAATCCGATCCCTGAATAGGCTGTCAAATGATATTGAGCGTCAAGCGCTCTTGCCGTTAGCGGTCCGTAACTCAGGTAGGCATTGTGTTGAGCATACCAAGTTCCTTTGCCACAAGGTACTGCGGTAGTATCGCTACCCGTTCCGCAAGTAATCGAATTCCCGATAAATTCAATTTTTCGCGTTGGCAACGTAGGCGGCAAAAGCAATTGATGGCATGAAACTCCATCAAATTGCAAATATCCAATGTTCGATTCGGTTGTTTTACAGAGAATTACCGTATGAATAGAGTCTTTCAGATTTGTACCGACCGAAATGGCATTTTGTGCTTTGGTCAGCGGCAGTCGCACGTAGTTGCCGTCAACAATGATCTGAATGATGTTGAAAGAATGACCGTATAAATGCTGGTCAGTCAAATGAAGGATGCACGAATCGCCTTGAAAACGGAAAATAATCTGTGCCCCCGGAACCCAAAACTTCGGATGGTTTGGATTTGAAAAATCACCTCTTCCCATGTAGGCAAAGTCAGGATTCGATGCGGGATAAAAAGTCATTGACTCCGAAGCAAAAAGCTTTCCCGACAAGGCAAAGAGCACCAATAAAATTGATAAATACTTCATGGACTGCGTTGTTGGATTGTTCAAAAAAAAAACGCCGTATGATCACTATTCTATTTTTGATGACAACAAAGATAAGTAACTTTCTCCAAACGAAGGATTTGAACAAACGCTTTCAGGGAAAATGAATGCTGTGAAAAAAGGAATTTTTTTGCATAACGCTGCTCCCCACGAAGAAGTGATAAAATAAAAACAGCCGACAAATTTGAAACTCAAATTTCTCAGCTGTTTTTTATTTAGAGAAAAACCCTTTACTTATGAGCCAGTTCCTCAATCTTGGCAAAATACATGGCAAACGAACGATACAGGAAGTGTGTCCATTTCCCGAAAGGAACAATGATTAATGCCCATTGTGCTAAAATCATTAAATGGAATAAATACATCCAACTGTTCGATTCAATGATGTTTAAATCGATAAACAAGCGAACAAAGAAAGCCGTCAAGCCCATAAAAAACAACCATATAACAAAAAACCAATCAGATGGTTGCGAATGTTTATTCAGCTCTTTGTTCTTTTTAATACGACTAACCACAAAATCGAACGTAACCACAAAAATCACGATGCTTTCGGTGTATCCTAAGATGTTGATAAATAAGTTATGTGTTTCAAACCAATTCAGAAAAACAGTGGTGAACAACAAACTTAAATACCCTAACACCAGAATAAAATGTTCCAACCAACGAAAACGATTATCATCACAGTCCAACGATCGTTTTTGAGTAAACATATGCACAATAAGATCAGAGATAGCCGTATAATAAGCTTTTACGGGCGCCTTGATATTTCGCTTGATAATGGTAAAATACCACATCCGAATAATGTTCGGCAATAAAATAACCGTAAAAACTCCCAAAATAGCAAACATCTCAAAATAATGACCATAGTGCATAATGCGCTCAATGTTGAAATGTAAACGTGCCGCAAAACCAAGTTCAGCAACAAGAATTAAGATAAATCCCAACACAGTGAGAGGCCATGACTTGTAAAATAAGCCCGACAATCCTGTCCAGTCATACTTTGCTGTCAACCAACGACGCAATGACATCATCAACTCTCCCGGGGCAGCTTCCTGCGGACAATTTTCGGNACATTGNCCACAATAATAACAAAGCCACGGTTTTAAGGACGATTTCAAGTCGTCTTCAAGTCCCAGCACACTGTAGCGAACCATTTCACGAGGGAAAGAGTTATCTTCAGTTGATAAATTGCATACGGAAGTACAAGTGCCACAATTGTAACATGCATTAAAATCAAATGCTCCGTATTTTTTTAATTCTTTTGTAAGATCCGGTTGTATCAATGCCATGACTTATTTCTTTTTCAGTTCATAAAAATAATATTCATCCATATCATCTAACCCGTTGACATCGACATCTCCAAATTTAAAAAGAGTCATCATGTAAAATGTCGTATCGGGCAACGACAGTTGAATTTCTGCAGCTACCTGAGGAATGGTTTTCGGTCCTTCTTTCAGGGCTTCCATAATTGCCTTGCGGTTTCGGCTGAATATTTTTCGATTTTCGAGTACTTCAGGAGAAACTTTGCGCTCTTGCTTAATGATATCTATTGTTTTTTCTTTCTTTTCCATTGCATGGTAATTTTATTGTTCGGCTAATGCATCAATCATCGATCCGATTTGTGCGTTGGTATATCCTGCCAAATCAATGGCGTCTGTCGGACAAACCGGCGTACACATGCCACATCCTTTACAGTTTGCTTCAATGACTTTGGCCACCTTTTTGTCTTCATAATCCACTTGTGCAATGGCATCAAAGGGACATGCCTCGGCACATTTACCGCACCACGTACAAGCAGCGGGATTCACCATGGCCAATGTCGGCTCAAGCGCCATTTCACCTTTGGTTAACACCGAATTCACTTTTGCTGCGGCTGCCATGGACGAGTTCAGCGTCTCCAGAATGTTTTTCGGAGCCTGACATGTACCTGCTATCATTACCCCGTCAATCACCGTTTCAACCGGTTTGAGCTTCATGTGAATCTCATTGAAGAAATGATCACGCCCTTCGGGAATTTTCAGCAAATGACCTAATGCAACATTCTCGCGCGGTACCATGCCGGTAACCAATACAACAAGATCAGCGTCTGTTTCAATGGTCTTCCCTTGAGTCAAAATGTCTTTCACTTTGACATAGGTTTTGTTATGCCTGCGTTCTACTTGAGGAATGCTGTCAAGCGTAAATTGCAAAAACACATCTCCTTGTTGTGAAGCCTGATTGTAAATCAATTCAGCCTTCCCGTAAGTTCTGATACCACGATTGAAATGATAATTCAGAATGTCTTTGTATTTGTTTTTGACCGTCACACCCGTGTGGGTAGCTGATGTACAGCAATAACGCGAGCAATATTTGTTTTTCCCTTCATCCTCATCCTGGCGACTTCCGACGCAATAGATGTAAGCAATTTTCTTCACCTTCTTTCCTTTGAAGGTCAATTCTTTGTCGTTCAATTCAATCAAACGCTTAAATTGCGGCAAAGTAATCACGTTGTCAATATCACCGTAACCATATTCCCCTTTGGCGGGTTCGTAAGGATCAAAACCGGTATTAGCAACAAAACCTCCAATGTGCAATGTCAGAACTTCTTCATTGGTAGCCGATGGTTTGAAAGCCGGATTGATCTTGGCACAAGCTCCACATTGGTTACACAAATCATGATCAATGGCGGGTAATTGTGGAAATTGGCCTTTTTGAGGCAACACAATGGCTTTCCGTTCAGTTAGTCCAAAATTAAACTCATCGGCGGTTGAAACCGGACAAGCTTTGACCGCTTTTTCAACTTCTTGGTCGGAAACCTGACCTTCCACACCACGAGAACGAATTTTAATTTTAATATCAAAATTACCTACACTTCCGCTCTTGTCAATCAGCTCAGCACCAGTGAAAAGCTTGATATTGCTTCGTTTCTGAATTTCTTTNTACAATCCTGCAGTCAACACATCGCCTTGGTCATCATTCGGAGCCACTTTTCCCCATTGAGCGGTTCGTCCGCCAACAAAAAATGATTTTTCAATCAAATAGACTTCCGTTCCCATATCGGCTAAGCCAAGTGCAGTCCTCATGCCCCCGATTCCGGCCCCAATCACAGCCACAGCATTGGTGGTTGCAATTTTCATCGAAGTNAGTGCTTCCGATTCTTTTGCCCGAGCTATACCCGCTTTGACCAATTGAATGGCTTTTTCGGTAGCACCGGCAGGATTGTCGGAGTGAGCCCACGAATCTTGTTCTCGAATGTTCACCTGAACATAATTGTAAGGATTCAAACCGGCTCTATTGGCCACACCGCGAAAAGTATTTAAGTGAAGCTTGGGAGAACATGATGCAACCACCATGGCATCCAATCCTTGTGTTTTGATGTCTTCTTCCATCATTTTCTGTGAAGAATCGGCACAAGCAAACAGGGTGTTTTTGACTAAAAAAACATCCGCTTCATCTTTTACGGCTTCTTTTACCTTTTCAATATCTACATAATCAGATATGTTGCCTCCGCAATGGCAGACATAAACTCCTATCTTTTTCTTCATGACAATCGTTTTAAATAGCTTGAGGTTTCGGTTGCAGCTGCACCTGCTGACATGATGGTATCAGGAATATCCATAGGGCCTGTGGCAGTTCCTGCTACAAATACGCCTTCGATAGATGTTTGAGCAGGACTTTGAAGCATGTTCGGCTGTTGAACATAGTTGATCGGGTCTAACTCTAATTTTTCATCTTTGAATACTTTGGCAATGGCAGGATTGGATAATATTCCGACCGAAAGCACCACTAAATCATGTTCTCTTTCAGTCACTTTGCCGGTCACAACATCCTCAAAACGCAGGATAAGGTTTCCATTTTCTTTTTCGGTAATTTTCCCGATTTTCCCTTTCACATAATTTGCCCCCATGTCTTTGGCCTGGAGATAAAACTCGTTATAGCCTTTCCCAAAAGCACGAATATTGATATAATAGAGCGTAATGTCGGCCATTGGCAATGCTCCCATTAACAATTGTGCCTGCTTCGTGGAATACATACAGCACACTTGAGAACAAATCGGATTCCCCACGGTATGATCTCGCGATCCGGTACAAAATACGTAAGCAATCTTATCGGGAATTTTTCCGTCAGAAGGACGTAAAACGTTATTATAAGGACGAGTAGGCGCTAATTCACGTTCCATTTGCATGGAAGTAATAACGTTTTTATAACGGCCATAACCATATCGTTCAATGGAGATTGGATCAAACAATCGAAATCCTGTTGCAATGATTACTGACTTAGCGGTAATATCCAATTTTTGCTCTTTTTGTGTAAAATCAATGCAATTGGAAGGACAAGCTTTTTCGCAAGCTCCGCAAAGCATGCAATTTTCGATGTCAATCAATGCAATACGCGGATTGGCAATGTTAAAAGGAATATAAACCGCTTTGCGTGCAGTTAAGTTAAATTGAAATTGGTCTTTGGTAATGACAGGACATACATTTTCACACTCCTGACATCCGGTACAATCTTTTTCAACAACATAACGCGGCTTCTTGGTGAGTTGCACCGAAAAATGGCGGTCTGCGTTGCGTTTGATCGTTTCAACTTCCGTCAACGTGTGAATTGTAATGTTGGGATGTCTTGCTGTTTCCGAAACTTTTGGTGTGGTAATACAGGCTGCGCAATCGAGTGTTGGAAATACTTTACTGAGCAAAATCATCTTTCCACCGATCGAAGGTTCTTTTTCGACCAGCAAAACTTTGTAGCCCATATCTCCCAATTTTAAAGCGGATTCAGCTCCTGCAATGCCGGCTCCAATGATCATCACGTCATAACGGGTTTCGTCGAGGCAAACTGCCGGAGCATGTTGGTTTTCACTCATAATTAATTGTCATTTTTAGCAAGTTCCTTCATGAAATTATTTATACTCGCAACAAAGGGATCGGCACACACTGAACAGATGGCAGCCATTTTGAGTTTGGAAGGTTTCAACCCTTTGGCTTTCATCATTTCTTGCGTCTTTGCTACGATTGCCGATGTTTTATCAACACAGGTTTCTCCGTATGGACAGTCTGTTCCATCTGCAGCAATAAAAACACCATCGAATCCCTTTTCGTACGCATGCATGATCCATCGCGGTTTGATGCCGCTTGAACATGGAACGCTGATGGTATAAACGGTGTTTGGATAGTGTTTTTTCAACAATCCCGCGAGATCAATCGCGGGATCTGAAATTTTTTCGGTTGAGAAAACCAAGATCTTTGGTTTAGCGCTCATAGATTATTTCTTTAAAAATAAACGGTACATGCCATCTTCGTCGATCGACCCAAGGTATTCATAGCCTTGTTTTTTCGACCATTTTGAAAGATCGCTTTTCGTTCCTTCATCGGCTGATAATACTTCCATAATTTGACCTGGCTGAATGTCGCCAATAGCTTTTTTTGCAGCCAAAAGCGGACCGGGACAAGCTGTTCCGCGTGCATCGACTAATTTGTCACTTTTCAAGCTTTTTAATTCTTCTACAGTCATTGTTTTATCTCCTTTTTGATTAAATAAATAATTGAATTTTACTTTCTTCGGCATCGGACAAGTAGGTGCCGACACCTACATACGATAAGTTCGGATAATCTATCATTTCATCTTTTTTGAAACCCATCAAATCCATGCTCATTTGACATATGGCGATCTCAACACCCAATTCTCCGGCAGTTTCAATCAATGATTCCAACGACGAAATCCCTTTCTTTTTCATGATCGATTTAAGCATGGTGGTGCCCATACCGCCCATGTTTAATTTCGAGAGTTTCGTTTCTGTACTTCCTTTTGGCAGCATTTTTGACAACATGGCCGACATGAAATCTTTCCCTTTGCCGACTTTCTTTTTGTCTCGCAACACAGGAGTTGCCCAAAAGGTAAAAAACATTTTAACTTCCATATCCATTGCTCTGGCTCCTGTTGCTACAATAAAAGCAGCTAAAACCTTATCCAAATCACCCGAGAATACGATCATGGATAATTGATCTTTGGGTTGTTTTTCTTGTAACTCTTTGAGTTGTGCCTCAAGTTGATTAACTTTAGCTTCTAAATCGTTTGCCATACGTGTGGTGTTTATGTGTTGATAATGAGCGTTGTGTGTTTTTAAAAGAACCGACTTTTAAGCATAGATCGTGCATAAAATATCGTAACAATTTCGTCACAAATGTATGCTGAAATATTTATTTAATAAAAGAATAATTGTGAGATTTTATAACGATATTTGTGATATTTATCACACTTTTCGATGCGTATTCATTCATAGCTGTCTATTTGTATTTAAAAATGCAAAAAATTTTGTGCCAACAATGCATCTTGCAATCTGATATCGCTTCTAAATTGATTCAAAGTCAGTTAGACGAATTGGCAGATCACTGCTCTCAGGTTTCATTCAAATCGGGCGAAATCATTTTCAAAGAAAATGCCATTTCGACCAATGTGGTCTATTTGAAAAGCGGATTAGTCAAAATCCACACGGATAACTTTTCGAAAGATCGCATTTTGAGATTGACAAAAGCACCCTCTTATTTGTGTTTACCTGGCGTATTGGGGACTTCAATCAATCGATTTTCCGCCACTGCCATTGAACCAACCATTGCCTGTTTTATTGATATTCATGTATTTAAAAAGTTTATTTTGGAAAATGGCGATTTCGCCTATCAAATTATTTTGGAATTGAGTCAAAATGAAATGAAAAGTTTCCAGGTTTCGCTCAATTTAGCTCAAAAACAGGCGAATGGAAGAGTTGCCGATGCACTGCTTTATTTTGCCCATGAGATTTATGACTCCAATGTGTTCATCTTGCCATTTTCCAGACAAGAATTGGGTGACTGGATGGGCATTTCGAGAGAAAGCGTCAGTCGTATTCTGGGAGAATTCCATTCAGCCAACATCATTTATCAAAACGGGAAAGAGATTACGATCCTCAATGAAGAGCTACTTTTGCAAATCAGTCAAAAAGGCTGAAATCGGCCTTACTGTCAACATTAAAGAAGGGAGAACCCACGCAATGGTTTCTCCCTTCCGGCTCATATCTATAAACACAACTTCCGAATGAAAATTATTTTCTAACTTTATATTTCAGGCTTCCATTAGGACAAGCCGCCACACACTGCAAACATTTAGAACAGGTGTAACTGTTGCCCGGATTGATCTTATCAGACTTGTACAAACTATATTTTGTCGGCTCCATGGCAACAATATAACACTTCTTATCACAAAGGCCACAGTTTTTGCAACTCTCTTTTTTCAAATGAATATGAAACAACGAAAATCGATTGAGCCAGCCCGAAATCCAAGCAATGGGACATCCAATTTTATGATATTGATACATCTGTTGAACCTTCGAGTCGGGATTTAAGCTCATGAGCAATTCCATAATCAATCCCATCGGACACATCCAACGACAAAATACTTTGCCGAAAATGAGCCCTAACAACACACCAACTCCCAACACATACCATAACGAGATATGAAAAGTAGAAACGGCAAGATAAACAGCAATTCCTAAAACAATAAGAATATAAAAACGTTTATCGATGAGTGTTTTAGCTACTTTATTCATGTCTGTGATTCATTTTCATTCAATTCGTATGGGACGACCCTGAAAATCATTTTTATGATGATCAATGGCAGTTGACTTTTTGCCTGAATTGCATTGAGTTAATCAAAAAACAGGCTCAAAAGCCATTCAACATATAAAATCAAAGCCTTGTGATCTATTTAATTTTGTTAATTTCCTTCAACACAAAGTCTTTCGGTTTAACTCCAACGATGCGAGTCACTTCTTTTCCGTCCTTAAACAAAATCATGGTCGGGATGCTCCGTACTTTGTACTTGGATGCAGTAGCCTGATTCTGTTCAACGTTCAGTTTAGCAATGGTGACCCCGGCCGAAACCTGTTCAGCCACTTCGTTCAGAATGGGCGCCATCATTTTACAAGGCATACACCATGAAGCCCAAAAATCAACCAGAACAATACCGTTCTTGGTCTGTTGTGCAAACGTTTTGTCGGACAAAATTTTAATTTTTTCACTTGTCGGCACTTCGGGTGCATTACGCATTTTTTGAGTTTTATAAAACCCGTAACCGAAAACTAAAATCAACAAGCCGACTAAAACAAGAAAAAAGATGGTCATAAAATAAAGAATTTGACCTAATGGTCGATTTGATTATCGGTGGCGATGAATATAATTAGAAGCAGCTAAAGCAGCAACAGTGCCTTCGCCTACGGCAGTGGTTACTTGCCGATAACGTTTTGCAATGCAATCACCGGCAGCAAACACACCCGGCAGGTTTGTTTCCATGTCGCTGTTCACAACAATTTCGCCCCATTCGTTCATTGTCACCATTCCTTTCAAACTCTCGGTATTGGCCACATAACCAATAAAGATGAACACACCGTCCGTTTTGAACGGAGTGATGGCATTGGTTTTCAGATTCAAAATATCAACATGATCCAAGTTTTCATCACCATGAAATGCGGCAATCGTGGATTCCATGATAAATTGAATTTTGGGATGCTGCCGAGCTTCTTCAACGGCATATTCAAAAGCCTGAAAATGATCAAATTGATGAACAATCGTTACTTTTGTTGCATACTTGGTTAAGGACACAGCTTCTTCGAGGGCTGAATTTCCACCACCAACCACCACGATTTCCTTATCGGTAAAAAAATCTCCGTCACACGTGGCGCAATATGAAATACCGCGACCTTTGAACTTAGATTCACCTGGAACGCCCAATGTACGTGGTTTTCCACCGGGAGTAAGGATCACAACCTTACTTTGAAAAGATTTACCGTTGGTTAAAGTGATGGTTTTAAGATCGCCTTCCAACTGCATGGAAGCAATGGTGATGTTTGACTGAAGGTCACATCCAAATTTTTTGGCCTGATTCTTCATGATGTTAGCCAATTGAAACCCATTGATGCTTTCAACACCCGGATAATTGGCAATTTCATGAGTCAAAATCATTTGACCGCCTACTGTTCCTTCATTCAAAATTAATGTTTTAACTCTTGCTCTTGATAAATAAATGCCGGCAGTCAGTCCAGCAGGACCGCCGCCAACAACTATTGCATCATATTCTTTCACAGGTTCCATTGTACATTTTTATTTTGCCGGAGCACCAAATTCCTTGTCCAAAATAGCAGTAATTTGTTCTCTACTTTGAATACTCGAAGTAGCTTTTACTACTTTGCCATTTTTGTAATAAATGGTGAAAGGAATGCCCATAAAACCTCTTACTTCGGGNAAACGACGAATGACGACAGCTTCAGGATTGTCAAATTCCATGTCATAAAATTTCACATGTTTGTATTCGTCTTCGAGTTCTTCGGCAATGCCATAAACAGGAATACACATGGGGCCCATTCGACCGCAAATGACCATGACATTTTCGTTTTCACTCAAAATTTTTTCAAGCTGTGCTGCTGATTCAATGTGATTTAAATTGGTATATAACATAATGATAAATGAATTGATAGTTTATAATTATTCTGTTATCTGTATTTCATACGTTAATTTCAGTGCCTTTCGATACACTTCCGAAACGCCGCAATAACGATCCTGCGAAAGATCCACTGCTTTTTTTGCTTTTTCGGGATCAATATTTTTGCCTTTCAATTTGTAAATAATGTGCATTGCCGTATAATGCTTCGGATGTTCTTCTGTCATTTCAGCATCAATTTGAATATCAAATTTTTCTACATCAATGCGCATCTTTTTCAGAATGGAAATAACATCCATTCCGGTACAACCGGCTAAAGAAGCCAGCATCAATTCTTTTGGACGCGGACCGCCATCTTCGCCACCTACTTCAGGGGATGCATCCATGATCACATGATGACCGCTCACTAGCGCGTCAAATTGCATGTTACCTTGCCATGTGGTATTTAATGTTTGTTTCATTGTGTTGTTATTTCAATAATGAATGATGTTTCTTTTTGTTTTGCAAAGGTAGTACCATCCACAGGCAAATACATGCAATGATGCCCTCTTATGTTTTAACTACAGGATTGAAATAGATCAATGTTTTTATTGATTTATGCCTATCTTTGCCCTTGTTTTGATGAAACAGGCTCAGGACAAAACATCATGATTAAATCGTTTATTATAAATATTTTATAAAACTACGGCAAGATCTTGTAGCCAATAAAATCAGGTCTGATGAAACAAAAAATCAGCATTTCGATGCCCTTTTTCGATTGAAAAAACAGCTCCGTCGTGTGTTGATTTACGTTGATTTGAATGATGAATGACCAACCATTTTCCGCCTGTTTTTCTTGA
>JGI24721J44947_10002750_pt1 | contig 25070 bp, 16 predicted proteins | sample YelNatPaOPGAMG01_FD_44947 | JGI IMG/M metagenome (IMG submission 44947) | reverse complement strand
GGCGTTCAAGCGCACCGCTTGAGCGTGCGTTCACCGCATATAGAAGAGGCTCAGACGAGGAAGCCCGGCCTTCTCGAAATCGTGGCGGTCCAGAAATTGCTTTTCCACCATCTGCAACTGTTCGGCGGTCATCCGGCCGCGGTAAGGACGTAGCTGGCTGGCGAGTTCGCGCCGCGCCTCCAGAAGTTGCTCTTCGGTGAACTTGGAGCGCGCGATCGCCAGCAGCTTCTCTTCGAGAACCGTAAGCCGCTGGTCGAGCGCCTCGAGGTTTTGGAGATGTTGCTCGGTTTCCCCAGCAAGCCTGTCGAGCGTGTCTGCAATCTCCGCGTACTCCGCGCCGCGTGCGCGAAGCTCAGCGGCATTCCGCAGCAGATAAGCGCGGAGTTCGTCCGCCGTGCAAAACTCGGACCTTGGTTTGGCGCCGGACGAAGGCTGGGGCAATCCGGCGAGTCGCTGCGCTTCGCTCAAAACCTCCTGCGTGCAGTAGGCCAGTGAGTTAATGGCTCGCGTCTTCGATTTTCTCGCTCGCCACCGTTCGAACGCCGCATCGATGCCGCGCAACACCGCCTCCAAGGGTATGCCGGCGTTCTTCCAACTTTCAATCAGCGCCCAGTCCAGAGTTGAAAGCAAAAACAAGCCGGAGCCTCGGGCGCGTTGAAAGTGCTCTTCGACTTCCGTGAAATAATTGAAGTAGTTCAGTGAATCCCAGTCAGGCCGTTCGGTGCTCACTTGGTTTGGTTCCGGCGCCAAATGATTTCCAACCCTTTTAAGGTTAAGTCCTCATCCACAGTTTTCAAATACCGCGAACCCCTGGCGATCAACCTCGCGTGTCCGCCTGTTCCAATCACCTTGGTAGTGGGACCAAGCTCGGCCACCAGCCGCTCCGTCACTCCATCAATCATGCCAAGGGACCCGTAGTAAAGTCCGGATTGTATGCTCCCCACCGTGTTCGATCCGATGAGCTTAGCGGGTTCACGGAAGTCCACCAAAGGAAGCTGAGCCGTCTTGGCGAACAGTCCTTTGACCGCAATGCCTATGCCCGGGCAAATCACGCCGCCCAGGTATTCCGCACGCTCCGAAACGGCGTCGAACGTAATCGCCGTGCCTAGGTCCACCACCACGCACGGTCCTCCGTAAAGGTAGTAAGCTGCTACGCCATTCACCAGCCGGTCCGCTCCCACTTCACGGGGATTGTCGTAGCGAATCGTAAGCCCGGTGTCCACCTCGGAAGTGACAAACAGCGCGTCGCGGTTGAAATACCGCTCCACCATGGCGTCCAGCGCCGAATTCAGAGGCGGGACGACGCTGGCTACGATCACGCCATCCACCTCAGAGAAATCCATCTGCGAGAGCGAAAAGATATTCCGTAGGAGAATGCCCCATTCGTCGGGGGTCTGCTCATGAACCGTGCTGAGCCGCCAGCGACCCGCGAGCTCCGCGCCGCGGAAGACGCCGATCGTCACATTCGTGTTTCCTACATCCAGCGCTAAGAGCATAGGCTTGCAGCCGGCCGCACGCCGCCGGCCCGTATGGTTATCCTCTCCCCATCATCGCGCCTGAGCCATAAAAATCCTGAGGCGTCCAGCCCTTCGGTGACACCCACCACTTGTTCGCTCGGCGACTCCACCGTCACCCGCTTTCCGCGCACATAGCTGGACGCCTGTTCAAACAGGCGCAACACCGGCTCCCGCCCCTGCTGCTGAAGTAGCCCCGTGATCTCATCTACCCGCGCGAGCAGGCTTGCTAGCAAGACATCCNAAGAGGCCGGCTTACCGGTGGCGATGCGCAGAGATGTAGCGATATCCGCCAAATCCTCCGGAAACGAAATCTGGTTGGCGTTAACGCCAATTCCGGCCAGGATAGCGCCTCCGTGAAGCTCCGTCAGAACGCCGGCGCACTTCTTGCCGTTGACCAAAACATCATTGGGCCAGCGGAGGTCGCAAACCACGTCGGCGACATCCGTTATGGCTGCCGCTGTGGCCAGCCCTAACGCCAAGGTGATCGCTGGCAGATCTTCGGGCCCCAAGTCCAAACGCAGCACCACGGTCACATACAGCCCCTCGCCGCGCGCCGAATGCCAGGCGCGGCCGTGCCTTCCGCGTCCTGCCGTCTGCTCTTCCGCCACCACGGCCGTCAGATGCGGACAGCCTTCCGCCGCACGCCGCTGCGCTTCCGTCATCGTAGAGTCGAGCGTTAGGAAGCGGTAAATCATAGGAGTTCGATGCGAAAGTTAATGTCTACGGCAGGAGCCGAGTGNGTAATGGCGCCGCAAGAAACGAAGTCCGCGCCCGTTTCCGCGTAAGCGCGGACATTATCCAACGTGATGCCTCCCGAGAGTTCCACTTTAGCGCGTCCGGCAATATATCGTATTTCCGCGGCAGCCTCCTCCGGCGTCAGGTTGTCCAGAAGCACGTGGGTTGCGCCGCCCGCGAGGGCTTCTTCCAATTCCGCCCGGCTGCGGACCTCAATTTCCACTGGCAACCCCGTAGCCAGAGCCGCCTCCAGTGCCGGACGGATGCCTCCGGCCGCCGCAATGTGGTTATTTTTGATCAAGATGGCGTCAAACAGGCCCATGCGGTGGTTGGTGACTCCTCCCGCCGCCGCAGCCATCTTTTCCAGGCGTCGCAAGCCAGGCGTCGTTTTCCTGGTATCGAGTACGCGGCAACCAGTCCCTCGCACGGCGTCCGCATAGCGGCGCGCCAGGGTGGCGATCCCGCTTAGCCGCTGTAAGAAATTGAGGGACGTGCGTTCGCACTCCAACAAAATCCGAGCCTTCCCGGTAACCGTAGCGATCACGTCTCCCGGCTCCAAAGACTCCCCGCTGCGCCGCAAAACTTCAATCGTTTCGACGCCGCCGCGAGCGCCGAAAATCGCCGGCAGCAACCCTTCTCCCGCAAGCACGAGCGGTTGGCGCGCAATATACCTGCCTCGCGCCCGGCGTGATTCCGGCACACAAGCCTGTGAGGTCACATCGCCCGGACCAATGTCCTCTTCCAGCGCCCGGCGTACAGCGTCCAGCGCTTCCGGATGTCCATAGTCGAACATCTCAGTTGGCCCCTAAATCCGCACTGAGTTTTTGATATTGCGCCTTGTAGTCGGCCAGTTTAGCTCGCAGCCCGTTGATCACTTTCTCCGGCGCTCGCCCCAAAAACACGGGATCGGCTAGCTGGCGCTCCGAATTTGCAATATTCTTCTCCAGTTGAGCCAGCTCCTTTTCCATGCGCCTTCGATGCTCTTCGCGCTGCGCCGCGGGAACTTCCAAGCGAACGTCGAACTCGCTGGAGGATCGTGAGGCGGCGTCGCCGCGCGGGGCCGCCCCCTCGATGACCGACAATTTGACGTTGGCGAGCTTTTCCACCGCCGCCGCATGCTCGCGCGCCACCTCGGCAGCCAGGGTCGTGGAAAACACCGTTGCCTCGAGTTGCTGCTTGGGATCGAGCTTCAGGTCGGCGCGCAAGTTTCGCAGCGCCGTGACCATCTCCTGGAGCAGCTCCATGCGGCGTTCGGCGTCCTCGTCGATGCGTGAGGCGTCAGCCTGCGGAAAGCGCGCCAGCGCGATGGACTGCGGTTTCGACTTCGCCTTGACCGCAAGCCGCTGCCACAACTCCTCCGTAATGAACGGCATCACAGGATGCAACAAGCGCAGCGTGGCCTCAAATACCGCCAGCATGTTCTTCCACTCCGGCGTCAACCCGCTGCCCTCACGGAATCGCAGCTTCTTGAGTTCCACGTACCAGTCGCAAAACTCGTGCCACACGAAGCGCCACAACGTCTGAGCCACTTCGTGAAACCGGTACGTTTCCAGCGCCAGATTGACTTGTCCGGCTACACGATGGAGACGGCTGAGCATCCAGCGATCTTCAAGCGTCACCGCCTCCAGTTTCTCGCCTGCTTCAGGAATCCATGGCTCGACCCCGCAGGCTTCCATCTTCAAGAATAAGAACCGCGCCGCATTCCAAAGCTTGTTGGCGAACGCCCGGGCGCTCACCATGCGGTCTTCTGACATGATGATGTCCGTTCCCGGCGCAGCGCCCAACACCAGCGACAGCCGAACGGCGTCGGTTCCGTATTTCTGGGTGACCTCGAGCGGATCGATGGTGTTGCCTCGCGTCTTCGACATTTTCTGCCGCTCCGCGTCCCGCACCAGTCCGTGGATATACACCTGCCGGAACGGCACATCGCCCGTGCACTCCAGGCCCATCATGATCATCCGCGCCACCCAAAAAAACAGGATGTCGAAGCCGGTAATCAGCAGCGTGGTGGGATAGTATTTACGCAGGTCTTCAGTATCGTCCGGCCAGCCGAGGGTAGAAAAAGGCCACAAGGCGGAACTGAACCACGTGTCGAGCACGTCCGGATCCTGGGTAATGTCTTGGGAACCGCAGCGCTCGCAAGCCACCGGATCTTCCATGCTGACCGTAATTTGGCCGCAGCCGGCACAGTGCCATGCCGGAATACGGTGCCCCCACCATAGCTGGCGGGAAATGCACCAATCGCGGATGTTGTACATCCACTCGTAGTAGGTCTTGGTCCAGTTCTCCGGGATGAAAACAATGCGCCCGTTCTCCACGACCTCGATCGCCCTTTCCGCCAAGGGCTTCGTCTTCACGAACCACTGGGTGGATACGAGCGGCTCCACCACGGTCTTGCAACGCTGGCACTTACCCAAGCTGACCGTATAATCCTCGATTTTTTCCAGCAAGCCGAGGCTTCTGAGGTCTTCCACTACCCGGCGGCGAGCTTCGAAACGATCTAAGTGACTGTAGCGCCCCGCCGCGTCCGTCATTTTGGCGTCCTCGCCGATCACTTGAATCTTCGGCAGGTTGTGCCGCTTGCCCGCCTCAAAGTCGTTGGGATCGTGAGCAGGGGTCACTTTCACCACCCCCGTGCCAAACTCGGGATCCGCCAGCGGGTCTAAAACAATCGGGATCTCGCGCTCCATCAGCGGCAGCATCACACTCCTGCCGTGCAGGTGCACATACCTGGCATCCGCAGGGTTGATGGCTACCGCCGTATCTCCCAGCATCGTCTCAGGGCGTGTGGTGGCCACAACCACGTAACCCGCGCCCCCCTTCACGGGGTAACGGATATGCCACAGATGCCCTTGCGTTTCTTCGTGTACGACCTCAAGATCCGAGAGTGCAGTATGGCACCGCGGACACCAGTTAATCATGTACTCGCCGCGGTAAATCAAACCTTTTTCATACAAGCGGACAAACGTGGTGCGGACGGCGCGTGAGAGTCCGGGGTCCAGAGTGAAGCGTTCTCGGCTCCAGTCGCAACTGGCGCCCACTTGGATCATCTGGTTCTTGATCGTCCCACCGTATTGTTCCTTCCATTCCCAAACACGCTTTTCAAAGGCTTCCCGCCCCAAATCATGACGGCTAAGGCCCTGCTTGGCGAGTTCCCGCTCAACTACCATTTGAGTGGCTATGCCCGCGTGGTCCGTCCCCGGAAGCCATAAGGTGTTGTACCCCATCATGCGGCGCCACCGGACCGTCATATCGATCTCGGTATGCTCGAGCATATGCCCCGCATGCAGCGAGCCAGTTACGTTCGGCGGAGGGATGACCAACGAGAAAACAGGGCCTTCCGCATGCACATCCGCACGGAAGATGCCACTCTCCTTCCACCATCGCGCCCAACGGGGCTCAAACCGTTGGGGCTCATAGACTTTCTCGATTTGCATGGGAAACTTTCAGTTTATCATGCGAGGCCGTCCGGTCCCTTTCAGGACGGCATGAAAAAATTGCCGCGCGACATCACTTCCGCGTCCACTCCGTGATCCAATCGATGAAGCTCTGATACCAGAGTATGGCGTTCCGAGGTTTGTTGATCCAGTGCCCTTCATCGGGAAACAAGACCAGTTTCGAAGGCGCCTTTTGCAGTTGTAGAGCCGTAAAAAGCTGCAACCCCTGTCCATATGGGACGCGGTAGTCCTGTTCTCCGTGAATTACCAGCGTGGGCGTCTTGAAATTCTTTACGAAATAACTAGGTGACCATTGTGCGTACACTTCCGGGTTGTCCCAAGGCATGCCGCGNAACTCCCACAGCGGGAACCATAGCTCCTCGGTTTCGCCCGCCATACTGCGCAAGTCAAACACTCCTGCGTGCGAGACCAGGGCCTTGAACCGGTCGGTGTGGCCTAGAATCCAGTTCACCATGTAGCCTCCGTAAGAGCCGCCCGCAGCAACCATGCGCTCTTTATCGATGTACGGTAGTCCGGCTACATAGTCGGTCACTGCCATCAGATCCTCATAAACCTTGCCGCCCCAGTCCGCATTGATCTCATCAATAAATCGCTGCCCATAACCCGTTGATCCTCTTGGGTTTGGCTCAACGACGACGAATCCGGCGTGAGCAAAGACCTGCGCATTCCAGCGGTAAGTCCAACTCTCTCCCCANGCGCCCTGCGGTCCGCCATGAATCAGNACGAGCGCCGGATACTTTCGTTTGGGGTTGAAGTCCGGGGGTTTGATCAGAAATGCGTGGACTTGAGCCTTTTCGGCGCCCTCCACCCAGATCTCCTCTAGTTTGCTCAGGTTGTAGCGCCGGAGCAGGCTGTCGTTAAGGTGCGTGAGGGCTTGCGGAGTCCCGCCCGCAGAGGACACCTTGTAGATCTCATTGGGTTTGGACCCGGAGTTTTCCAAGTAGACCATGGTCTTGCCATCCCCCGTCAGTTGCACGTCACTGACATGGCTCGAACCACCGAGAATCAGTCTGGCGGCGCCCCCTCTGACCGCNACTAGGTGCACTTGGGTGCGCCCGCGATCCTCCACTGTAAAGAAAATGCGCCCCGAGTCCGGCGCCCACGTGAAACCGGTAACCCAGCGGTCCAGGTTTTCCGTGAGCACGCTAGATTTTCCCGTCGCCCGTTCCATAACCACCAAACGCCAGCGGTCACTCTCGTACCCGGGGCGCGCTTGCTGCCGCCAGGCGAGCCACTTGCCGTCGGGAGAGTATTGAGGGGTATTATCCGCAGCCGTATTCATGCTGATGCGCCTAGGCTCGCCGCCCTCGATAGGTACGACAAAAAGATCGGAGTTTGTGCTCAGCGCNAGGTCCGCGTCCGTATTCATCACAAAACACAACTCTTTCCCATCCGGAGAAACAGCGTAATCTTCACCGTCGAGGGCAAAAGGCGGGGCGTCCCGATCGCCCGGAGTTAGGTCTTTAGGAATTCCTCCCTCGGCGGCGACCACAAACAGATGCTTCCGGCGCTTTCCTCTCCACTCGTTCCAGTGGCGGTAGAGCAGGGATGTGTAGATGCGCGCNTTGACCGGATTTGCTTTTTCTTCCTCCAATTTTTTCTGGTTGCAGGTGTCATCGGCGCATTCCGGGTACACCTCGCTAGTGAATATCAGGTGCTTGCCGGAAGGGGAGAACAGCACTCCGTCGGCTTCGGTGGCAAGATGGGTGATTTGCTTGGCTCCGGATCCGTCCGGGTTCATGGTCCAGATCTGGCTTGAGCCTCCGCGAGTCGATACGAAAGCGATGCGCTTGGAGTCCGGCGACCACCGCGGGCGGCTGTTGCTGCCCTCCGAGGTAATCGGCTTGGGCTCGCCACCCGCTAGCGGAACCACATAGATCTGCTTCACTGAAGTGTTTTTCTCCACATCGATTCGCTGGACGGTAAAAGCCAGCAGNTTGCCGTCTGGGGAGATTTGAGGATCGCTGATGCGCGCTATTTCGAGCAGCGCATGGACGTCAAACCGTCCGGTCTGCGCATTCGCCCAAGCGCAGACAAACATTAGAAGCCACAGCAGATGCCGCATGCTTCCAGTGTACCGATTCGGCTGCGCTTCCCAGTAAGAAACTCGCGCAGCCCATCAAGGGATTCGATAAACCGCTCCGTGTCTGGAACGGTGAAGAAGCTCGAAGCCGCTTTCCGAATGGAGGTAATGTAGAGCGCGCGCTTGTTCCGATGGGGGGAGGTCAATGGCGAAGTCAGCGTCGGTCACGTACACGTACGCCATCTGGTGATTGTGGGCGAGCTCAGCCGCGCGCTGGATGGAACGATGTATCCACCGGGGATCATCGAGATAGAACCACAGCGGGTTGACGCTCAGCCGGGAGCTCTGACGCCCGGTGTACAAGTACAGAACCGGGTCATGATCTGCCAGTATGCGAGCGCCGGAGGGTAGGTTCTCCACCATCCACTGGAAGTCCAGCACGCAAGCGGCGCGCCGGTCGCGGGCCTGCCGGTTCGTCGCTGGAAAATCGCGGAATAAAGTCCGCCCATTGACGAACACCAGCGTGATCCCCACCGCTGCCAGCCCGGCAAGAAAGCCTGCCGCAACCACGCGGCTGGCCGCTGTAGCTTCCCGGAAGGTTCTTGCGATCAGCGTTACCAGCCTCGACAGTTCGCGGTACAAACCCGCCAGAAGGAGCGGGTAAAGGACAAATAGAAAACGCTCCGAGGGCGGGAAGTTCCAGAGCAGCAACTGCGCCAAGAAAGCTGCGCTAAACGCCACATAGTGGAGGAATGCGCCCTTCGCTGCAAGCCGCACCACGCCGGCGATGGCCGCTGCTGTCAACAGGCGTGACAAGTGCACTCCCAGACTCGTGGAGGAGAGGTTGAAAATCACGAGGCTTCCGAATTCCCCAAAGAACACGCCCAAGTTTTTCCACAAAACGATGGCTTCGTGGCGCCAGGCGCCGGTTTGGAGATGGTAGCCGAGATAATCCGTGTAGTAGAGGGTCGTGAGGTCGGTAGTAGCGATTGCGTGGGAATGAACCCAAAAAAACCACCCCCCTACAAACGGGACGGCGCCGGCAAGGAAAGCCACAGCGCTTTTGGGTCGCCGCCGCCAGAGGTATAACAAGGCAACCGATCCTATCGCCGGCAACGCCATGGTCTTCGTCAAGAAGGCCACTCCGCAAGCCACACCCGCAACCAGCGCGCGACCCCGCTCCGCCCACAACAGTCCAGCCAGCAGCACCGCGCAAAACCATAAGTCCGGCATAACGGTAGTGCCGTAATAGGCGATGGGAGGCGTCAGCCCGACGGCCGCCGTGAGCGCCGCACTTTCCGTCTCCGAAAACTCAAAGCGCCGGAAAACCCGGTACGCCACGGCCAAAAAGACAGCGAAACCCATCCAGGACAGCAGCAGGAACCATGAAAGGTTCTCTGGAAAGTGGGGATTCCACCGCCAGATGAGGGCTAGGATGGCGGGGTAAAGCGGCGGATACTTTGTCTGGTAAGGGGCCCCCGGAAAACTGGCGATGCGATACCCCTGCCCTTCCGCCAGCGCTTTCGCGGTGACCACATAAATTCCATCATCGTGGATCCAGCCAAAGTGCGGCAGTTCACGAAAGGTCCAAGCCAGCCACGCTGAAGGCGCAGCCCCGGCCACCAACAGAAACACTACCAAAGCGCACCGGGACATCATCCCGGTTATCGTCTCCGGCGCTCGTTAGCTTTAGCCGTGCTCCGCAGTGACCGGGTCGCTTAGAACAAGAATTTCAAGCCGATCTGGGTTTGGCGCGGCGAGTTCGCTTGCGAAGTGATAACGCCGAAGCTCGTGGATGTCACCGAAGTATTCGGACTTCCAAACCGAACCCTGTTGAACGCATTCAGGAATTCTCCCCGGAGTTGGAAGCGCCAGCGTTCGCTGCTGCGGAACTCCTTGAATAGCGACAGGTCATAATTGCGCGATCCAGGCGCCCTCAAATCATTGGTGTATGGACTCACGTTTCCGAACGTGAAGGGCGCNGGCTGGCTGAAAACGCTGGTGTCGAAATACCGGTTCAAACGCTCGTGAATGTCGCCGGTCAAACGGGCGGATTTGCCGTTGTTGTTTGCCCGCGTCACAGGGTTTCCAATGCCCGCCGTGTTATTGGCGCTAATCGACAGGGGCGTGCCCGTTTCGTAGGTGGTGATCCCGTTAAATTGCCATCCGCCTACCGCCCAGTCTAAGGCCTTCGCCATGTTTGCGCCGAACTTTCTCCCCCGTCCGAAAGGCAGCTCGTAAATATAGCTTGCTACAAAGCGATGCGTCCGGTCGAAACTGGTAACAGAGCGGCTGGCGCGGATGTCATAACTGTTCTGGTGGCTCATGCCGTTGTCCAACGTTTTTGACCACGTGTAGGAACCCTCCACCTGAAGCCCGTGAGAATAGCGTTTCGTGAAACTGACCTGGAGGGAATGGTAGGTGGATGAGGAGCCGCTGGAATACAGCGGGATGATGCTAGTGAACTGGGGATAGGGCCGCAAGAGCTGAGCCCGGCCGATCTTTGCAGACGTAAAGACCCCGGCGTTAATCTTCCCATAGAAGGGGTTGTCCACCTGTTGATTCAGCGCGGAGCCCAGCTCCATGTACTTCGGATCCAGTTGGTTGATATCCAAGCCGCTCTCGTCGTTGCGCATTAACTGAAGTCCGCGCGTCCCGACGTAGCCCACCTGCAACAGAACTCGTCCAGGCACCTCGCGCTGCACGTTCAGATTCCACTGCATGGAGTAGGGCGTTACCGTATCCTGCAACGGCGCCTGGATGTTGGAGCCCGCTTGCGTCAACAAGCCCTCCGACGCTCCGGGGGGCATTCCAAAACCCTCTGGGAACGGATTCGAGAACAGGTTATATGGCGTGATTCCATCCACCGAACCGATCCAGTTGTATTGGGTGCGGAATCCGAAAGGCCCCACGGTGCCATGGGCCTGTTGCGGCGAGACGCCGAAGAAGTTTCCCCAACCTCCGCGCACTACGGTCTTATCGGTGAGCTGGTAAGCAAAACCGAAGCGCGGCGCGAGGTTATTGGTGTCCCAGTGATACTGGTGGCGTCCCACGCCGTTAATCCCAACGAACACCAGTCCGCCGCGCAAGTCCGAGAACCCCGCCACTTTCCCGGAAAGCGGTGATAGGGCGTTGGGATCAAAGTAATTCATTCGGTTAAAACGCTCTGTGCGCGGGGTATCGAGATCATAGCGCAAGCCTAAGTTGAACGTCAGCTTCCGCGTCACCCGCCAGTCATCCTGCACATACCAAGCGTGGTAGTAGCTCTGCGCCGCGACGTCCTTGAAATTCTGGATCAAGTTGCCGCTTCCCGTTCCAATCAGCAGCGATGCGAGCCCGTTTCCCGCCGTAGAGCTTGCCGCATTAGGGTTCGGCCCCTGCGTAAAATTCGTGCCGAAGCTATAAGAACCCGACGTATTCCGGTACTCGTGGTTGTTGACGCGGATCAACCGGCCCTCCCAGCCGTACTTCCATGTATGCGGACCGGAAATCTTGGTGAGGCTGGCGGTTGCCGTATAAGTCATGAAAGCGTTCTTCCTGTGGTCGCCGCCTCCTAAAGTGACATAGCCGGAAGCGCTAATCACAGGGAAGTTCGGAAGGAAGCCCGCCGTATCAAGACTCTTGGGCAATCCAAGCGAAGAAGCCAAGAAGCCCACGCCCTGGTTGTTATAGATATAGAGCGACCTTGCGAATCCAAGCCTCGCATCGAAAACCGTCGTCGGCGACAGAGTGTGTGTATAGTCCACCACAACGTTCTTCATGTAGTTTTCTTGGATAATCCGCCCTTCCGCAACTTTAATTTCCTCCGGGAACAGAATCGCGGGCGCGTCTTCGTTGTATCGCTGCGAATACCGCACGAAGAACCGTTTGGAAGCGCTCAGGTTGTGATCGACGCGGGCATCGTAGTTGTCGATATTGAGCTTGCGCGAACCGGTGCTGAAGTAGTTTTGCGCGTTCGTCACGGGATTGCCTGGAGCATTCGGAGCCGGGTAATACTTCATCAGGTTCCGGGACGGGGTTAGAATCCGGCTCGCTGGTATCACGTTGTTGGGGAATTGGTCCCGGATAAAACCGCCGGCCGGATTGGGCCGCGTGGTGAAGGGATCAAAAATGCGGATCAGTTGGCCGTTGGAGGCTAACGTCTTCGAAAAGTCGCCCTGGCGCTGCAACTCAGTGGGCACAGTGGTGGTGGTGGATTGAAAACTCCGCTCTCGCAAGTCTTCCAGCGAGAAGAGAAAGAACGTTTGATCCTTCTTAATGGGACCGCTTAAGACACCGCCGAACTGGCTGCGCTTGAAGCTGGCGAGCGGGGCGCCTTGCCGGTTGGCGAAAAAGTTATTAGCGTCCATTTTTGAGTTGCGCAAGAACTCGTACGCGGTTCCATGCCACACGTTGGTGCCGGACTTGTACACCACATTGAGAACGCTGCCCATGCTGCGCCCGTACTCCGCCGAGTAATTCGCTCCCATCACTTTGAACTCGCCGATGGCGTCCACAGAAGGGAAGACGGAGATGCCTGAGTAACCTTGCACTGTAGGGTGTCCGCCCGTAACTCCGTCCACAATGGTTTCCATCAATGACGTTCTGGCGCCATTGATGGAGTAACTCATGGAGTTGTAGTTGTTGCCGATCGAACCGCCCACCCCCGGAGTGAGGTAAATCAACGAGTAAACGTTCCGGGTGTTCAACGGGAGGTTCAAAATCGCCCGGTTATCCACCACTTTCGCAATCACGGAACTCGCGGCGTCCAGAGCCACGGCTCCTTCGCTGACCGTAATCGATTCCGCCACTTCGCCAACGCTCAGCGTTACATCCATGCGGATTTGCTGCGAGACTTCCAGCACGATCCCGCTCCGGATGTGTTTCTTAAAACCTGGCGCCGACACTTCCAGCGTGTAGACCCCCGGCGACAGGGAAACCACCGTATAATTGCCGCTCGCGTCCGAAACCGCCATCGTCCGCGCGTTCGTCGCCGTGTTGATGGCGACGATGCTTGCTTTGGGAACCACCGCACCGGTGGAATCCAAGACCGTACCTGTAATCGCTCCCGTGAAAGACTGGGCCATCGCCAGAAGAGGCGCAACCAACCCTATGAAAAGCAACCGCATCTTCATCCTCAACCGTGCCTCCTAAGCTCATAATGAATATCGATTCCGTGTGCGAGAACCGATCGATTGGAGTCTATACCGCAAGGAAAGCGCGCGTCAAGCAAAGCCCAGCCTTGTCGCTCCGAGCGCTCACGCGTTCCTGCTATCCTGGGCTTTCAGCCGTGGTTCGGGTGCAACACGTCTCGAAAGTTTACGCGCTATACGATCGTCCGGGCGACCGGCTGCTGGATCTGTTTCCATTGGGGCGAAAACCACGCCGGCAAGACTTCTGGGCGCTGCGCGACGTGAGCTTCACGGTCTCGCGCGGCGAGATGCTCGGCATTGTGGGTCCCAACGGATCCGGCAAGAGCACCCTACTTCAGGTGATCAGCGGCATCCTGCCGCCGACTGCGGGGCGGGTCCTGGTGGAAGGGCGCGTAGCTGCGCTGCTTGAGCTGGGCGCCGGCTTCAACCCCGAGTTCACAGGGCGGGAAAACGTCTACTTGAGCGCCGAAATCCTTGGCCTTTCGCGCTGCGAAATCGAAGCGGCATTTCCCCAGATCGAAGCATTCGCCGAAATCGGTGAGTTTATTGACCGTCCGATGAAGGAGTACTCCAGCGGCATGTATGTACGGCTGGCGTTTTCCACCGCCATTCACGTCAACCCGGATGTGCTCATTGTAGACGAGGCTCTGGCGGTGGGGGACGCGATCTTTTCTTCACGTTGCGTCCGAAAGTTCGAGGAGCTAAAAGAACGTAAGATCACAATTCTGTTTGTCTCGCATGACCTGGGGTTGGTCAAACGGCTGGCTGACCGAGCCATTCTCATGCTGAACGGGCGGATTTTTGCCGCCGGTCCTCCAGGCGAGGTCGTAAACCGGTATGTCGGATTGGTCCACGAACGACAGCAGCGATCNGAAAAGAGAGCTCCCGGCAAGGAGCTTTCGGCCAGTTTTCGCCACGGCGACGGCGCCAGCCGGATCGAAAGCGTGTCGCTTTTGGATCACATGGGGCGGCCCGCTACAGCGCTTGAAAGCGGACGGCCGGCTACAGTACGCATCCGCGCCCGGTTTCACCGTGACGTAGACGAGCCTGTGGTGGGAGTTCTGCTGCGGAACCGTCTCGGTATGGATGTTTTTGGAACGAACACGCGTGTAGAGGGAAAGCGGCTAGGATCTTTCCGCACAGGAGAAGCTTTGGAGGTCGATTTCACCTTTGACTGCCTGCTCACCAGGCAGGAGTATACCGTGACAGTGGCCACTCAATATTGGGACGGCGCCAGCATGGACTGGCTGGATGACGTCTTGAGCTTCACAGTCATTGAGNCTCGTGACTTGGCCGGCGTGGCCAACTTGAAAACTTCAATCCATTGGCGGCGCATGCCATGATCTACGTCATCGTGTTGGCTGCCGTGCTCCTTCTGCTTACGGGCGTCACTATCTTGAAAACGCTTTCGGTGAAGAACGAAAGCGATTTCCTAGTGGCGGGGCGGAGGCTGCCCTGGTACGTGCTTGTATTCACGTTACTCTCTTCTTGGATCGGCGCAGGCAGTCTCTTTGCAGGCGGCGAGAACGCCTTTCGCAACGGCTTCGCCGCATTGTGGCAACCTGCGGGCGGATGGCTCGGGTTGGCTGTGATCGCCTCCATTGCCGGACGCGCGCGGCGTTTCGCGCAGTTCACCGTTCCGGATTTGCTCGAGAAGCGCTACCACCCCGCCGCCCGCCTGTTAGGCACGGTAGCCATCGTGCTTTCCTACCTGGTAATCACAAGCTATCAATTCAAGGGGGGTGGCGATATTCTTCACCTGATCTTTCCTGCGCTGGACCGCACCACCGGAATGTATCTGATCGCGGCATTCGTGATCCTTTTCACCGCCGCCGCCGGCATGGCTTCCGTGGCGTATCTGGACCTGGTGATCGGCGTGATGGTGACGCTGATTGTGATCGTTGCCGTTCCTGTGCTTCTGCACAACGTCGGTGGTTGGAGCGCCGTGCGCGCAGCGCTGCCGCCCAGCCATTTCCGAGCGCTGGGCGACCTCACATGGACTCAGGCGCTAGGCTTCACATTGCCCACCATGCTGCTGTTGATCGGGAACCAGGGCATGTATCAGAAATTTTTCTCCGCCCGCTCTGAGCGTGACGCCAAGATCGCGGTGGGCGGATGGATCATCGGCGCCTTGCTGCTGGAGACCTTGCTGGTGACCCTGGCAGTGATCGGCAGTTCGAAGTTTCGCCCCGATAACCCCCGGGAGATCATACCGACCACCGCAAAGCTGGGACTCCCCTCATGGCTGGGAGCGCTCTTGCTTGGAGGCATTTTCGCCAAGATCATCTCCACAGCCAACAATTACCTGTTTTCACCCGCGACCAACATCATTCACGACGTGTACGAACGTTTCCTCAACCGCCAGGCGTCGGAAAGGCGCAAGCTTCTAGTTTCGCGGCTGATTGTCGTGGCGCTGGGAGTGTTCGCTTTATTGCAAGCCACCCATTTCGAATCCATCCTGAAAGCGGCGCTGTACGCCTATACGATCTACGGCGCCGCCGTTACGCCTGCGGTCCTGGCGGTGTTCTTCTGGAAGCGTACGACAACTGCGGGCGCCGTGGTTTCGATTCTGCTTGGCACAGGNATTACCGTCGGCTGGAACCTGGCGGGCTTCGAGCTGGATGCCGTGTATCCCGCTCTAGGGGCATCGGTGACAACTCTAATTCTCGTTTCGCTGCTTACCCCACCCCCATCGGCNGACAAGTGGAAACCGTTCTTCGAGTAGCGTCTATGAACGTGCAGGAAATCCAGGAAGCGTTACGCCGGTCCGGTTTGGANGGCTGGCTTTTTTTTGACCACCACCAGCGCGATCCTCTAGCCTACCGCGTGCTTGCCTTTCAGCCGCCACGCCTACCCACGCGCCGCTGGTATTACCTAGTCCCAGCCAGCGGAGAGCCTCTGGGGTTGGCGCACCGCATCGAAGCTGATATGCTAGGGGCTCTTCCCGGTAAAAAGCTGTTCTATGCGAGCTGGCAAGAGCAGAGAGATGGGCTGCGCGCCTTGTTGGCCGGGCGGCGCCGCGTGGCCATGCAGTATTCCCCCGAGTGTGCGGTGCCTTATGTAGCCATGGTGGATGCGGGGACGGTCGAACTCGTGCGCAGTTGCGGCGTGGAGGTGGTGAGCTCCGCTGATCTGATTCAATATTTTGAAGCGCGCTGGACCCCACGCCAGCTTGAATGGCACCTCGAAGCCGGGCGCCGGGTCGACGAAATTCTCCGATACGCTTTTCGTTTCATCGCCGAGCTGCTTCGCGGCGGGCAACCGGTGAGTGAATATGACGTGAAACGCTATATCCTGAACTCCTTTTCGAGGGCCGGCTTGTACACAGACCACGGCCCTATTGTCGCCGTCAATGCCCATAGCTCCAACCCCCACTATGAACCCAGCGTGGAACATCACGCGCCGATTCGAAAAGGNGATTTTGTGCTGATCGACCTCTGGGCCAAGATCCATGAGCCGGAAGCGGTTTATTACGACATNACATGGACAGGCTATTGCGGCGCCGATCCCAAACCCGAGCTGGCGCGCGTATTCGAAGTCGTACGCGATGCGCGAGACGCCGCTGTCCGGCGAGTTCAGCAAGCCGTGGAGGCCGGTGAGGACCTGCGAGGGTATCAAGTGGATGACGTCGCGCGCTCTTACATTGCCGCCCAGGGCTACGCGGCCTATTTCACCCACCGCACAGGCCACTCCATCGGCATGGATGTGCATGGAGCGGGCGCAAATATGGACAACTTCGAAACCCACGACGAACGCCGCATCATTCCTTGGACTTGCTTCTCCATTGAACCGGGCGTCTACCTCCCCCAGTTCGGCGTCCGTTCCGAAGTGAATGTGTTCGTGGGCGAACGCAAGGCCATTGTCACTGGCGAAATGCAGCAGGAACTGGTGAGGATCGAATGAGAATTCTCATCTGCATCCTGACTCTGGCTGGCTTCCTTCCGGCGGCAGAAATGCTCAGCTGGCGGCGCGCCGGCAATGCATTTTTCGTGCAAACCGACGAAGGCGCGTGTGAAATCGAGTTTATCACCTCAGCTACGTTTCGCTACGCGCGGCGCTTGACTCCCATCACGGGACGGAGATCCAACACCGACACCCTGGAGGTGACGGCGGCGGAAAGAACAGACCGGCTCTCGCTTTCGACGCGTTACCTGACCGTCCACCTGTTCAAGAACGGCATGCGGCTCCAGGTGGATGACAATACGGGTGAAGTATTAGCGGCATTTGCCGACCGCGCCATGGAGCAGGAGCTTGAGCTTAAGCGTTACGGCTTTTTCTTCACGCCCCGCGGATACGGATTGAGCCGGAACCGCAACGGAGATTGCTTCTTTCATTACGGTCCCACGCCGAAGGAAATCTTCGAGCAGCGCTACTCCACCATGGAGCCGCTGCGCCAGTTAGACTACTCGGACTTGCGCGTTCTCTCNCCTGCAAGCCTTCCGCCACAGTCTGCTCGCTTGCGCCCGCATGGCGAACCTTCCTGGAGCGCCCTGACCGGTATCGTCAACGCTGCGATTGAGGCGAGCCTTGGCGGCGTGATCTTCTCGGCCTTCCAGCTCGATTCCTGGATCGCCGCCCCAGCCGGGTTACGCCGGCGCGCATACCAGCTAGCTTCCGTATTCCCCTTGGTCTATAAACAATCGGACGCAAGAATTCAGCTCAGCGAAATGCGGCGGATGCTGGCGTCTTACCTTGTGACCTATTTCTGGGAAGCACGAGACCGCGGGCTGCCGGTGATCCGTCCCCTGGCCATTCAATATCCACACGATCCGGAATGCGCCCGCGAAACCAGCGTGTTCATGTTGGGAGATGAGCTGCTCATCGTCCCCATTACCTCCCCTGAGGCGAAAAGGGAGTTCTACCTGCCCCAAGGAGTTTGGACTGACTTGACCACCAACGAAGTCCTCCGCGGGAAGCGACGGATCCAGATACCCGCACCCAACCACTTACCGATCTACCTTCGTAACGGCTCCATTCTTCCGATCGACGCCGATCCTCTCGAACTGCACTATACGCCGACTCTGGCTGCCGAGTGGTTCCTCTACGAACCGGATTTGGACGATTATTCCCAATTTCATGCCAGCCCGGCGGGCGATTACATGCGCTTGGAGATGGAATGCAAGAAATCTCGCTCCGTAAAATGGGTGATTCATCACGTGGACAGGCCTGGAGGCATACAGAGGTTTGCGGAGGCGTCCTCGGAGAAAGCGCTTCGTCCCGGCTATTGGTATTACCATGCCGCCAAACGTAACCTGCTGGTTGCGGCGGAGGCCCCTGCCGGAGCCGACGTCATCATCAACATCCGCTGAGATTGGGGGCTAGAAAATGGTTGGTTGACCATGCGCGGAAGGTTGGTGAAGTCTTTCATCCTCCACAAGGGCCGTGCGCCCGATTCGATGCGTTGGGCGTCGCATCATCAGGGGTGGGAAAGCTTTTGGACGCAGTGAGATGAAATCGGTTCTCGAACCTTTTTATACGGAGCCTGCGGATATGCTGATCGTCGGCGGCGGGATTGTGGGCGCCGGGGTGGCCCGTGACGCAGCCATGCGTGGACTCCGCGTGGTCCTCGTCGAGCGGCAGGATTTCGCCGCTGGAACCAGCAGCCGCTCATCGCGCTTGCTGCATGGCGGGCTGCGATACCTGGCACAAGGACGTCTGGGATTGGTGCGTGAGGCGAGCGTGGAGAAAATGATTCTGCACCGCATCGCGCCGCACTTGTCCTGGCCCTTGCCATTCCTCTTTCCTACCTGGAAGGATACGCCATGGCGCCGGTGGCGACTCTCCGTTGGCGTCCGGATCTACGATCTTCTGTGTGGCGGCGACAACTTAGGCGCATCATCCACGCTGAGTCGCGAGGCGATGCTGCAACGGCTGCCCGGACTCAAAGCGGAGGGCCTCACTGGCGGGGTTCGTTATTTCGATGGCTTCACGAATGATGCGCGCCTGGTGATCGACACGCTTCAAGCGGCTGCCCAGCATGGAGCGGCTCTTGCGAATTACACCGCATTCGAAAGTGCGGATCGTGAACGAGGCTTCTGGCGTTGCCGGGTGCGTGACGCCGGCTCGGGGGAGGCCGTGACGCTGCTCGCTCGCGTGGTCGTGAATGCCGCTGGGCCCTGGGGNGCGCACTTCCCGCAGAGCCGCCTGCGNTTACGTCTCACCAAGGGCATCCACGTAGTGGTAGAGCGCAGCCGACTGCCGGTTCCGGAAGCGGTAGTCTTGTCTGAAGGCCGTCGTATTCTATTCGCTATCCCTTGGGGAGAGCGCGTCATCTTAGGCACCACGGACACGGACTACACTGGAGACCCGGCGGAGGTGCGGTGTAGCGCTGCCGATATCGCTTATGTGCTCGCGGTGGTGAACGCCGCTTTCCCCGAAGCGCGGCTGAAGGAACAGGACCTTGTTTCATTATGGTCCGGAGTGCGGCCGCTCATCGCGCCGCGGCGTGCGGCTGTGGACGCCCCGTCCGACATTTCGCGCCGGCATCGCATCGAAATGACCGAACCGGGATGGTTCGATGTCGCAGGCGGTAAACTCACGACATACCGGTTGATGGCTGAGCAAACCGTCGACCGCGCCGCTCGATACCTCCGTCTGACGCTGCCCCCCTGCGCTACCGCCTCGACGCCTATTCCCGGGCCATATCCGCCTCCTCACAGCGGAGTGCTGCCCCCCGCAGTGACGCAAGAAGTAGTGAGAGAATGCTGCCGCCATGAATGGGTGCGCCGGTTGGATGACGTGATGCTTCGCCGCACCTCCTGGCACTTCTATCACTCCGGCGCTCGCGATATTGCCGAACAAATTTCCTTCTGGCTGCGGGACGAACTCGGGTGGTCTGAAACCGAGCGTCTGCGCCAGATCGATCATTACCTTCGCGCTGCGGAGTTTCCTTCTCGGCAAGGGTGCAGCCGCTAAATGGGGCCGCCGTGCGCGACTGCCGGACGTCAGCGGATCCCCAACCTTCGTTTTTTTACCGCGCCGGGTACCGCACGACGAGAAAGCTCCGGAGGGCCAACATGTCTGAGGCCGGTCCGTTGATCATTCCATCCAGCGATATCAAAACCGGTGCGGCCAGCGAGTCCAGCGCTTCACCCGCGCCACTGGACAAAGGACTCACCGCTCCCCAGCTTAGAGCCGACCAGCTTGCCCTGCCACCCGACACCCCGAGCTCCACGCGACCCGTCAGTCGTCCTTCTCCCGCAGGAACGCTCCGGCTAAGGATGATGGTGTCCCCCCACTTCACTTGCACTGAAAACCCTTGGGAAAGACCCTCATGAGAATACTCAAAGCGCATTTCTAAGCGCGCGCCATCCGCTAACGCACTGCTGGGGACCAGGCATGAGCCGAGTTGAACCAGGTTGGTGGCGGTTGTCGTTCCTCCTGAGGCGCCGCACACCACTTGCGGATCGGCGGCATTGGAGTGTGTCGGGTAATGGAGGGCAAGCTTCGTTTCGGCGATCGCCGCATTGGGCGCCACGTTCGCATTGGAAACCACGCCGTCCGCCAGCACGGGATTCGGATAGGCGCCTGTGAGTGCCCCGCCCGCCGCTCCCGCCGGATGGTTAGGATCCGTAAGGCGGTACGAAGCTAGCAAGATGTCCCCTGTCTGAGGAGTCGATGCGGCGGCGAAAGTGATCGTATTCCCGTTCAGCGTATAGTCGTAACCGGCCTTTTGCAAAATCCCGTTGCGGTACAGCGCCAAACTCGAAGGCGGAACGGGCGACTGAGAAAGAGTAAAGGTAACGTTCGCGCCGTCCACCACGCCTGAAGGAATCTCGCTGTCCACAAAGCTCGGCCCACCCCCCTGAATCAAGGCGGCCGCCGCACCTGTGGTCTCGCGACTGATGCGCACGTCCCGAAGTTTCAGCGGCGTTACGCTCGGGCGCACTGCCCAGATCTCGGAAAATTGAATCCGCCCGTCGCTGTTGTACCGGACCGAATAGTATGCGCCGTTGGACACGTTTGTGGTCGGAGCGAGCTGAACGTATAAGTTGCCATTGCGGATCTGTACGGTCACGAGCTGCGTCGGCACGACCCGCGCGTCCGCAGTTTCAAATCCCTTCCACTCGATGATGGCGACGCCGTTGAACCGCGCGCCGTCGGCTTTGTACAGCACGTCCTGGATCACCGTCAGCGCGGGCGCGCTGTCAAGTGGCCAAGCCGAGGCAATCAAACACGACAAGACAAGACACCGGATTCGGAACATGCACACTCCTGGAAATGGTCGCCGGCGCGGTCGCACTAGCGCGCTCGCGCGCGAATCGGAGCTGGTTACGCTCCCGATTTCAATATATCCGCAGCAGGCCGTCGCAAAAATCGGGCAAACCTTCGCGCGTGGACATAACCGCCTGTGGCGTCAACAGGTTGCGAGAAGCATTCAAAATGTGAGACTGGCTTCGCCCCAGACCTTAAACTAAGCCTTTTTCCGCAGTGATTCTTTCCGCATTCAGATACGGCCGGAGCGCTTCCGGCACCACCACCGTCCCGTCCGCTTGTTGATAGTTTTCAATGATCGCCAGCCATGTCCGTCCCACCGCCAGTCCACTGCCGTTGAGCGTGTGCAGAAACTCCGATTTCTTACCCGAGCGGCACCGAATTGAAGCGCGGCGCGCCTGGAAAGCCTCGAAATTGGAACAGGACGAAATCTCCTTGTACTCGCCAAGTCCTGGGAGCCACACTTCCAGGTCGTACGTCTTGGCCGAAGAAAATCCTAGATCGCCGGTGCAAAGCGCTACCCTCCGATACGGCAACCCCAGCCGCTCCAAAATATCCTCCGCATCCCGGGTTAAACTTTCAAGCTCCTGGTAACTCTCTTCCGGCCGGGAAAACTTCACGAGCTCCACTTTCTGGAACTGATGCTGCCGGATGATGCCCCGTACATCGCGCCCGTAAGAACCCGCTTCACTTCGAAAACACGGCGTGTAGGCGCAAAGCTTGATCGGCAGCCTCATAGCATCAACCGTTTCCTCTCGCAGCAGGTTCGTTACTGGCACCTCGGCCGTCGGCGCCAACCAGAAATCCGTGTTTTCAATCTTGAAAAGATCCTCCGCGAACTTCGGCAACTGCCCGGTTCCGAACAAGCTGGCGGAGTTAATCAGAAACGGCGGCAGCACTTCGGTGTAGCCGTGATCGCGAGTGTGCACATCGAGCATAAACTGGATCAGCGCGCGCTCGAGCCGCGCTCCGATTCCCATGTAAACCACAAACCGCGCGCCCGTGATTTTTGACGCCCGGTCAAAGTCCAACAATCCCAGTTCCGGGCCCAAGTCCCAATGCGGTTTAGGGACGAAATCAAACTGAGGCGGCTCGCCCCATCGCTTCACTTCCACGTTTGCGCTCGAATCGCCTCCCAGCGGCACGGACTCGTGCGGCAAATTGGGGATGCCGGCTAGCATGGTGCGGAACGCCTCGTCAGCATCCCTCACTTTTTGTTCGAGAACGGCTATCCGCTCGCCTAGCTCGCGAACTTTTTGTTGGCGCTCCGAAGTGTCCACCCCTTGTTTTCGCAACCTTGCGATTTCTTGACTCTCAGCGTTCCGCTGCGCGCGGAGTTGCTCCGCCTCCGTCAAGGCCGCCCGCCGTTCAGCGTCCGCACGGCGGAACTCCTCGACGTCTAAAACGAATCCGCGCGTCGCCAGCCGCTTCGCCGCGGCATCCAAATTACTCCGGAACCATGACAGATCGTGCATAAAGAGGGCCGAACCATCTATTGTAGAACTCCCCGCGATCCGTCCTGCGCCGCGGTGGGCCGCACCGGACCACAGGTCGGCTAAAAGCCGTATCGCAACGCAAACCGACACCACTCGACACCAATACGGTATGTCTCGATTGGGGTGCGAGGATTCCATTCTCAGCCAGTCCGCCCTCAAAGCGCGCCGTTTGTCGGATGCACGGCGGCAGTGCTCCAATCCTGAGCGTCGGGCTGAATTCACATCTTTCGTTGGACCCGCCCGTGTTCCGCATCGGTGGCGACGGAGCCGAGTGATGGTTCCGGGACCTACAACACTCAGCCAGCCAGACGAAGCGTGAAGTCGCCTGTAGGATCCAATCCGCCGGCGCGAGACTGGCGCCCAAACGGGAGCCTTGATCGAGATACGCCCGGCGACGGCTGTGGCCATTGGCGCCACGCGGCGCCTGTAAAGATTTACGCGCACGGGCGGCGTTTGCGTTACGGAAGCAAGAAGCGGAACTGAGCCGCAGCGAGCCACTTTAGGTTGTCCGGATGCTCCGAGCCGAAGAAATCCACGATCTCCTCGACTCCCTTTTTTAACTCGCGATCTGCTTCTAATGTGCGGGATTTGAAGCCGTGCACCAGGATCGACTTGTTTCGCATCCTTGGTCCAAATTCATCGGGTTTGTCGAGATTGACTAAGCGGTCAGCGATCCGACGCCCGTTTGGGTCTCCCTTTTCCGCTTCCAAGAACGCCAGCAACTGAGCTGCTTTCAACCGACCTAAAGCTAGAGGTTTCGAGCTGTCTTCTCGGGCTACTTCCGGGTTCTGCTCGAGCCATTTCATGACCGCGGAATTTTGGCGATCCACATTTGAAGTATCGATCCCGTGAACAAACAGGCGGAATTGTCCGATCAACTCCCAGACGCGGTACAAGCGGACCAAAACTTCCTCGTTCTGCCCCTCTCGCAGGCGGCGTTGTGCGTTAGCGAGGATGTCCGCGCATAATGCGCGGCAAAACTTTACGTTATCCGGAGCCTTTGCTGGCTCTGTGTCGCTCAAAATGTCAAGCAAACGAAGTTGCGCCTCACCGGGGATGAAATCCTGCAAAGAAGCTGGGGACTGAGCGGGCATGCCCTGCCGCTTAGCAAGAGTGTTAGCTTTCTTGTAGTCGAACCGGTCCCAAGCGCCCCAAAACTGTGCGGCCCATGCTAGCCACCGGATCTCCTCGCAAAGGTGCCCGGAGTACATAACTTGGGGAGCGCCGGGGAAGAGGGACTCGACGGCGCGGTAGTTGCCCGCGCGCAGGTAGTCGCGCGCCAGTCTGACCTTGAGCCTGAGAAAAATCTTCTGTGGCTCGATGTCGGTTGGGACTTCGCAGCCCGGCTTGGCCATGCCGTTCTTTTCGCGTTCTGTGGCGCCGATGTACCGCACGCGGGCCACCTGATGCACCATCGCCGCCATCAACAATGCAGCGGACATAGCTTTGGTGCCGCGGGTGAGGTCTGCTGTGATTCGGTCCGGCGTCCAGCCCTGCTCGATCAAGCGGCTGATTTCCGTGTCAAAATGCGCGAAGCAGGCATCCACATTTTCTTCGTCCTTAGGCTTTCGCAGCGCCCGAACCTCGATGGGGAACTGCGGAAATCGCTCTTTGAGCAAAAACGCGTTCCCTTCGGTCTCTTTGGAAGGGAACAACAAGACGCGGCTCCACTCGCCTTTTTCGAGCGATTTCCGAAACGGCTCAATGACCGTTTCCTCGAGTCGATCCGGCGTACCCGTGCCGACGGTGAGGAGTAAAGCTTGAGCAGGAAAAGGTTGCATAGTGAGCTTCCTTCCGATATGGCTTATGCCTCCCCAACATACTTAAAGGCACACTCTCCAGCTTTCGCGATTTTGACCAGTACTTTAATCCGGTCACCCGGCCTAAGATCTGGAGGTACTTCATCTGAGTTCTGGATAGGCCCTCTTTCGCCCGTACTCTCCTCCTGGATTCTCCAGCCACCTTTTTTGGTCCTGTCCTCAAGGAGTAAGCCATAGGCTGTCTGACCTACCTTCAAGGCGACCTCCTTTGTGGACCTCCGCGGCGTTTCCTGATTGGCCTTCGGAGCTTGCGGCCCTTCGCGGTCCGCTTGAACCTTTTTCAACTGCGCCTCGAAAAGAGCGAGGAATTCGTCCACGGTCGCCTTGCTGCGAGACGTATCCGGTAATTTCGGGTCTACAAATGCCGTAACTCGGACCTTGTACTCGTTACCGTCTTTAAATAGCCTAAAATGAAGCGGCGAAGCGTGTCTACTCCTGTTCTTGCACAATGGGTGGCTCAAACCTTGCCGAGGCAAGCCCAAGCGCGCTTTCTTCGCTTCGTGTTTCCATTGGGCCATGACGTAGCGATACGCCGTGCCGAGACTATCCAAGGCGTACCACACTTCGTCACCTGGTAACGTGTATTCGTGCACGCTACCGCCAGCGAGTAATCCGAGCCACACCGAGGAGGTCTCAAGTCTCCGCTTAGTCGTTTCGCCAGATGTAGTCAGATTG
>JGI24721J44947_10002734_pt1 | contig 25145 bp, 28 predicted proteins | sample YelNatPaOPGAMG01_FD_44947 | JGI IMG/M metagenome (IMG submission 44947) | reverse complement strand
TCGAATCCCGCTACATTCCGTCAACTACGACCTTCCAAAGTTCAGGGGCAGCAAGGCGTCGAAGGTTTCACTCCGAACAGACAGTCGAGCAACCTAGACCTTGGTATAAATGTTTCATCCAGGAATGATTCCACTTCAAATATGGAGACTATACATCAACCAAAATTTCGAGGAAGCTGCTCAAGGCTGGCATAGCGCGAGCACTTTGGTGTAACACTTTGATCCGACGCTGGTGTAGCAAACCTGAACACTGAAATGTATGCCAGTGTCACCGGGTTCGCCAGATTCGCACACTGCCTCGATCGCTCGTCGCTTTAGCACCCCTAGCCTAATCATACTCTTGGAGGAACGGAGGTCTCGTGCATGCCTGCTTATCGCAACAGAGGATCCAGGGCTTGGTCTTATATTCATTGACCTGATTCCATTGAGGAACAAGCTTTCCCGGGATGTTTCATGCATGACGCACGAACAGTGTAGCAACGCAACGGCACGAGAAATTCCGCGGCCGAACAGCTCCAGCAAGACCCAGTTGGTGTCTCCTGCAAAGCGAGGCCATCATATAGATGCGAGGGCTGGACCCAGGCTATCTCGAAAGAACGGAATACCTTCATGTCCGGAGCGCAACGAGAATGCCTCGCGCGATGGTATTTTNTGTAGAGAACGCACTTCATGGATCCGCGCTCTAGTTATTACAGTATAGTGCCTTCCTGTTTCACCGGTAGAAACGGTATATCGAGCGCGACGCCATTCAGTAAGTGGTATGGGCTGCTTCGACGCAGACAGTGTGTGGCGTCAACTGCGTGCAGTTCTACGCGACACGAGAACTCGACGCCTTCCTGCAGCACGATCTAGCCGCTGATTCGCTGATCGTGTATACTTGTGCGAATGCGTTGTCTGGTTGTCAGCATCCTGTACACCAGGGATGCCTGGTGGAACATCCCGAGAAGCGGCCCGACGATTTTGCGCAATACGCGTCGTGGCTTACGCTCCAGGGCTCAGTGCCAGAGGGAAATGCGCAGCCTCTTTCACGAGAACTCGGCATGCTTTATTATCGAAGGAAGATAGAATGGTTAGAGCTGCCCATACCATCGCTGCAGTTTCCGACTCGGTTCTCAAGAGACCTGACCCGATGCGCTGAATACAGTTCACATNGGGTAAGCGAGTTTCGTTGGACTCCCACTCCAACAAGTCTACCAAGAGGTTCGCGCTTCCNATCTGACCACATAGGCTTCGCAAGGCTGTTTGAATGAGCGCTTGGATTTGATAAGGCTCAAGTCTCACGGGCACCGCAAAGTCGACGTCGAACCTGAGGTACGCGAAGCGAGCAGGCAGCGTGCAGCAGGGTCGCAGCAGACGCATACCCGACACGTACCAAGAGACGCCTGTCCCGGTGAGCTGAACGCCTGACGAGTCCCGATGCAGGCGCGCTAAAAGTGTTGCTTCGTGGTTCGTTAAGTGCTCGGCTTCGTCTCCAGGGCGGTCTTGAAAGCCCAGAGCTCACGAAGACGTTGCTAGGATTCTGTTGACTGGGGCTAGCTCCGGAAGACCGTGTGTTCTTGCGACATTTCCGAATATCATTGACAGAGGCTGGCTGCTGGCTTGCATCGGTTTATCTCAGACATTTATGGATACAATGGACATTGCACATCTTGCCGTCTCCTTGCGACGGCTGGCAACGGCTCTGTCTGCGACAAACGGAACCCGTTCGAGCATCCGCGCTCCTTGCAGACTCAGAAGCATCTGATATTGTACGTTACAGTTGCAATTCATCAACGGGCTTTTTGCTATGGTTGCTGCGTTATCCTTGCGCGTTCATTCTCGTTTTCCGACGTTTTCACGTCACTTCTAGAGCTTATGGAACTGGACTTGCCTCTCGATGCACAAACGCAGAAACACTGGCGCTCCTGTGAAAGGCGAGTTGCTGACGCTTTGCGGGTGCTGCAACACGGCGCACTGCGCGGGGAGCGGGATCTCGTTCACGCCATTATCTACCGCAATGCGAACCAGCACCACAAACACGCCTACTTCCAAGGGCTTCGAAGCGCAGTGCGGGCGCTGGATCGCTTGGACGCTGCGTTTGCTGCACAGAAAGGAAGCTTCGCTCGAGGAACTCTGCAACTTGATGAGAGCAACTGGCTTGCCGCCCTGGCTCAACTGGATCAGGTACTCATACAGCACCTGTACTCGCGGCAGGAGGTCCAAAAGCGGCCGCCGCAAGTCACACACCCGCACGGGACGAACGCCTCGTCAGCCCCGGCCCTGCAGTTGTCTCTGGAGACGATAGCAAACGCACTGGAGCCTTTGTTGGAGGTTGCTATTGAGTGGCTTGCAGTTGTGCGTCACCGACTGCGCATCAGTTTTAAACACGCTTGGCACCACTTGGTCCTGCGTGCGAATTTCCTAGCGCTGGGCATGGCCCTTGTGGCAGCTGCAGGTCGGCTGCACGCAATCGTAGAGCGGGCGATGGAGAGTCTGACACACGCCCGCCGCCATTTGCACTGGATTCGAAAAACGCGTCAGAAGCATGCTCGACATGCCAGTACTCGTGAAAAGCGTCCGCAACAGCACCCATCGCGATCAGCGCAAAAAGCTGATCAGTTGCGAGAGCCAGTCAGCTCTGGAAGGCAACAGAGGCACGCAGGCATCACGCGTTCAACCGGTGTCATCGTCACGGGTTCTATCGAGGCACATGCGAGGATGCGCAGCACGAACGACGAACCTTTACATGCAGCTCCTTCTCTGTATCACGCGTTAGAGGCGACACGCTCGCGCACCTCCGAATGGAGCGCCGCCCCTAACGTTTTCTCGACCTCGCCTCCTGATCGCGCTGCACCGCAGCGGACTCGGGAAGAAGAGCCCGCAGAGACCATGCCGCGAAGCCATTCAGTAGACAGCCTTGATGAGATATTTGCAGCGGCGGAAGCGTCGGAGGCCGACAGGCTTGAGCACCTGAGGCGTTATATTGACTGAATAGTGACGAAGGGAAGGCACTTGATGGGATAGAGCCACAGGTTTGCATTTGTGACCCGTCCTGGGCCAGCTTAAACTGTCGCAGACGATACGCATTCCAAATCGGAGGATACAGGAAATCATAGAATACGCATGTAACTATTGTTTTCCGCGCGAGTGATTCTGGCTGGAGTTTTTTCACGTTGCATCGAGCGGGGCTTGGAACGTCGAAGTAATCGGAAGCAGCAGCCCGCTTCTATTAGCTTTCTCGCCGGTGGTGCATTCCTTTCTGTGTCAAAACCGAACACTTGAACAGCTCCAGCAGTGCTCGTTTGTCTCCTGGAAACAAATGCGTGTACATGCGGATGCATCCTGTGCGGAGTTCTGTTCCGTCGGCTCTGCCTAGAGAACACGGGCTCGTAATTTAACAAGCCGCTCTTCTCTTTCCACGCGTAGAAGGCTAAGTATCCACCAACACGAGCTGGAAGCGCGCTGTCTGTCGCCCCAGGGTCGCGGTTCCTAGTTTGAAGGCGCGCAGCACGGAACAGCCTCGCCATGACCTCGCAAGTGGTGTCGGGTCGCGCCTTGTGGACGCGCCACCATCATGTCTCTGTCCACATGCTGCAACTATGCCGTACAGAGCATTGAGTAGCACTGACTTGGTATACTACGTTTGTAAAATCAAGGTTCCGGTCAGCGCTCTAAAACTTAAGAACAGAAAGGACTCTTCGCAAATCCTCGTTGAGTCTCCGGGCGAAAGAATCTATTCGCTCCACCTGGGGCGCTCATGAAAATGTCCTTGTTCCTCGGCGCGACCAAGCCATGGGTAGCGTAGGATCTGAAGGCCCTATCCGAGCCCGAGCAAGCCACAAGTTCGAGCACGATAGGCATCAAGCGAGCTCTGCGCAGCAGGTCCGCGTCGGTATGTGTTTGGTAGCTGGCCATCACGTCCACATTCATATCAGAATAATATGGGACTGTTCCATATGCCTTACTCGGGTACATATGCTAACGATAAGGTATATTCCCACTATGAGCAACATCAGCCTTTGCGGGCTTTTTCTGTGACCGCTTCCTTTTCCTCTCTCCTCTCTTCGACTTAAAAATGAGCTGGGCTCTACTGTCTTTCCTGATCAATCGTCAGCAGTCGAAGTATGTTGAAGGCAACTTCCTAGTCCCGATCTCGCCGCCTCCGGCTCTTGTCAAAGTACTACATGCACGGCCGGAAGCTGTAATCTACGCTTCGCCTGCCATTTTCATCTTCTTTAGATAAAGCAAAAGTGCGCCCTTCAGCGCCGCGGTCCTTGACTGTGTTCAGCTGTTCCCAAACGACCATCACATGACCTCCGAGCGCCATCCTGCGTCAGTTGAAGGCACGCCGCATCGCCCGGTACGGGACCGGTACAGTGCGCTCCGCTCGATGCCTTCTTCCGTGTCTCCGGCCACTGCCGAACCCTGCGATGACGGGCTTCTGCTGCACGATACCCTCGAGGAGTACGTTTTGCGCTACGTGCGCAAGCGCGCGCTGTTCCACGTAACAGAGGATCCGCGGAAAGCAACGCTGTCCGCAAGGAAACAAGAACCCCGAGAGAAGTCCAGTTTCGAGAAGTGACATATAAGTTTCACTCCGTCTACGGTCCCTCCTTGCAAAACGACGACACGTTCTCCAGTCGAAACAACCGTTGCGATGTCTCAAGTCCGGGTCCAACACCCGATGCTCATGCAGCTAGAACAGCCGGGAGCAGCCTCTGGAAGCATATCCCTCGAACGGTAACCAGCTGGTGCTGCGGAACCCTGTATCGTTGATGGCCGCGAAGAGAGGAGCATTTCTCTTCCCTACCTTGTCGACTATTAGATCACGTAGGGAAGATCAGTGAAATTGCGGCATGGACAGGCGAGCGAGTCCTCAGTGAACGATGTCGAGTTGCTTTTGTCGTCCGTCCAGTGGCGTGCAGAACTGCGCACATGCGTCGCCTTGAGGCAGCAAGGTTGGAAACTTGAAGAACGTGTCACTTGGGCGTGCGACGCATAAAGCTAAAAGAGAAGAACGGAGGTTTGTGTGTGTGTTTGTGTGAACTGGATTATGATACCGGATAGTTTACCAACCCATATGCAATCGAATCCCGCTACATTCCGTCAACTACGACCTTCCAAAGTTCAGGGGCAGCAAGGCGTCGAAGGTTTCACTCCGAACAGACAGTCGAGCAACCTAGACCTTGGCGTAAATGTTTCATCCAGGAATGATTCCACTTCAAATATGGAGACTATACATCAACCAAAATTTCGAGGAAGCTGCTCAAGGCTGGCATAGCGCGAGCACTTTGGTGTAACACTTTGATCTAACACGACTTCAGCGCATTGAGCTTTGCGGTTCTCGGACAGCGCTCTTGGAACTGCGCCTACTTGTCTGCTTCCCTCACTTTATTGTAAATGTCGAGGTTTTTGTCCCGAATATGGACTCGGGACGTGCTGCGAGCTTTCTGGGACCAAGACCGACGGGTTCTACACAGATGTCTAGCTCCCGCTTCGTGTCGGCAGTGGCAGCTGCAGGGCTTCGGTTCGCGCAAACTCACCGATACGGCAGCGCGCTCGAAGGAGGAAGCAGAGACCGCTGCAGGTGGAGCGCCCCATGCGCAAACTCAGAGCGAAGTTCTCTCAACTATTGAGGCGCTATTGTCGAAACCGTGGACTGGAGAGTTTGAGGCAAACCTTGTGCCACTGGAGCCTCACCTGGAACGAGCAGCAACCATCTTAGCCCGCGAACAGGCGGACTGGCAGAAAGTTCAAGTCGCTACCGGTCCAAGTCCAACCGCTGAGGCCCGAGCGTTTGTACACGACCTCCATTTGCTGTTCCTCGTCAAGGAAATGGCCCCGACAGCGTCTTTACTTGCAGAAACCGCCCTGGACCTTTTACGTTTGCGTATGGATGAGACCGGTTTCCTTGGCAGCCAAGTCAAACCGTCCAAGTCACAGCTAGAAAGCGAGATCGAGGACACAGTTCGTGCCTATGAGGCAGCAACACGCCGTCTAGAATCTGCTAAAGAGAAAGCGGTTCGGGATGCTCCTATCCGCGAGCCGATTTGGAACGAGGCCATACGAAAATGGGAACTGGATGTAGGCATCCACATCCTGCAGCTGAGGCAAACCATCAGCATAGAGGGATACAGTGAACGGTTCGGAGCGATTGCAGGGCATCGCATTGTTCCAGCTAGAGTGGTGTCCATCGAGAAATCTGACTCCACAGTCTGAGCTGGTCAGTGCAAATACGAAAACACGCTCTCGATGAACACATCTATTGGAGATCCTGTGCTTGTCTTTCGCTCAAGAAGCCTTTGAATTGATCGTTGCTCTCGCGACGTATCCATACAAAATGGACAAGTGAAGCAACACCGACGTGGTAGACGATATCGAGACCGTGTTCGATGGAATCCCAGTCGGGCCTGCCCAGATGTGGAAACGAGTAAGGTGGATGCTGGTTCCGGCCTTGGCTGGATGCGAAACTATCGCAAGAAAAGCATAGCGATGCAGACGGGCGCCAGTTTTGTAAGGACAAAATCACAAGTCACTGTAGGTGTTGTATGGGGGCCCGATATCCGCTGAAGACTTTTTGCAGGTCGTGGCATGCATTCGAAAGCGATACACCGACTCAGCGATTGCACACGGAAGCACACGCGTGGAGTTCTTGTGAAGCAACTGCTTCGTTAGCTTGCACTGGGGTCTTGTGCGCGTGAATTGATACGCGATGTTCAAAAGAATGTGACAAAATCTTCGATCGATTCGAAGAGCTAAAAGCTATGCGATTCCTGCATCTAACTGATTTTCGCGTTCGCCAACGGGTCAGGGGCAACTCACCAGATCAGTGCCCTACTGCTTCTAGACTATCTGTGACTACCTATATGCGACAATGACACCTTCGGAGCGGCGGAATCGAACCAATGCGCTGCGGAGCACCAACTCCTCACATGAAGGTAGTAGATTGCGAACGACATGAGGCGCGCGCTCGATCTGCAGTCAATGCACGGCAACGTTCGCTTCGTGCACATGAACGCCCGGCAACGAGAATTTCCGCGACCCTTCCAGCTAAAAGCGGTTATAACGACCAGAAGATAGGTCTGAGGATTCACAGGCCCTACTTAGCGGGTATGAAGGCGCTAGTCGCAGCATCCAATGATATAGGTGCACAGCTCTGCCCGGTGATGTTTCGGAGGTGAACCAGCGACCCTGAAGCATGTCACATCTTGATCATGGTGCACGGCGCCCTGCATGAAGACGGCATCGAGTTGGACGCAGCGCACGTCGCCCATGAGCACTTGCAGCGCGCGTGGAAAACGATTTGAGTGCATTCCCATGTGGTATGCGGGTACTCTCCAGAAAGCATCGATAAAAGCACCCAGTGCACTGCAAGGAGAGGGCGCACTCCTCCTCCTCCTCCTCCCCTCCGTGTATCGTTCCAGACTGTGAGCTCGTGTTGCGAACACTGGCAGTTGCGAATCACAGATCGCTGCAGTGACCCGCCACTGGACGTCGAGTGACTCGTCTCGGAGGTGCGCTCGCCGCCCAGCGCTGCTCCGTGAGCGCGCCCAGTGCTTCATGACCACATGGGTATTGTTCCGGATTTTTCCAGCACCNCATTGGCATCCCCTTTCACCGTCGCATCNGATATCCTGNCAAAACAGCAACACCACGCAGGGGAATCGTCTGGAGTTGTTCAGCTGGGCGGAGCGCCCAGCCGCATACCGGGACTCCAGAGTTCCTAGGTATCTCGCATCGAAATGCGCCAGCGTGGCGTGCGTAATGGCCTTCAGCACGCGCTGGAGCGCGTGCTCCAGTGCTCGTCCCACTCCCGAATGTACTGACTAGCCCTTGGTATATTGCAGCTGCCCAAAAGTTGGGCGACGGCATTTCGAAACCATTCCTGCGCCGAGACTGCGCTATCCGACGAGACAGAGTGCATTGCGCTGCACTGTTCGAGCGCTTCTCGCCAGGCTCTGTATAGCCGCTCCCGCCATTGTCGTAGGCAGCTTTCCCAGGTGGCAGATATCGTCGCAGTCGCTGGTCCATCGAGTGTTGCAGCAGTGGCAAGAGTAGTAGTAGCATCAAGAGCAGCGTATCCTGCATCCGGCTCGAGCGCAGCAGACTTGGCGGCATCGTTCGAATGGCGTTGTCGTTGCAGCGGAGCAGTTGTAATCGAGGCAGCTTCGTTGCATTCTGCTCGCACGCGAGGCTTCAGCGGTGCGCCGCTCGGCAGGCACTCGACGGCGAGAAGCATCGTGAGCCATGCAGTCGCTCGCAGTTCGGGAGTGTCGTGCATCCAGTTATGGAACGGTGCTTCGAGCACCTGATGAAGTGCGCCTTCGAAAACGAGCGGTGTCGCCTCTGCAAGCAGTGGTGCCAAGTGTGCCATTCTGTCGGCAGTAACTGCCGCGAGCCTGTTCAGTATTTCCGTCAACTGTTCCGTGATTTGCACTTCGAAGCAATGGCTTGTGAGTTTGGTGCGCAGCTCCTGTGCCCAGCGTTGCAGCTCATCAGCAATTCCTCGAAACGGTTGCGAATCACCGACGAGCGCGATGCACTGATCATAGAGCGTTGCTTGCGCCCCAACGGTAAGCTGTCCTAGTAGCTCGCAGTTGTGATGCCATAGACTCCAGTGCCCTGCAGTGACAGGGCCCTGCAACGCTGCGAATTCACCTGCCGACAGCGCCTCGGCAAATAGCGCGACGAGATGCCTCTGGAGCAGAATCGTAACTTTGGCAACGGATTGCTCCTGGCTGTCAGCAGTTTCGCATACTGCGCGCCAGCTGCGATGCTCTGCAGCGAAAGCCTTCCATTCGAGAAGCTTGGCTGCGAGCGCTGCGAGCGACTCCCCCAGGCTCGACACATCATCCGGCTCTGAATCGAGTAGTCTGCGCTCAGATTCCGACAAAGAGCAAACAGTGAGTGCATGCCGCAGCTCGCATTCAAGGCGGCGAAGATTCCGAATTTCCACCTCCAGCGCCGCAAGCCGAGTCCACTCCGGGGCCTGGAACAAGGGCCGGTGACGCAGTGCTGTGAATACCCGTCGCCAACGCTTCTCCTCTGCTCCAAATTCCGGTGTATGTTCGCGTAAAAGCCTCGAAAGATCCTGCAACTGTTCAGGAATATGCTCCACGTGCGTCAGCTGGCCCCAATCGAACGCCACCAATGTCCAGGGAGGCTCCAGCTCCGGGCTAGTAGTGCCAGCGGTCAGGTCGAGGGCGGGCCCTTCGAATGAGGTTAGCGTCCTATGCAACAAAGGTGGCGTCAGAATTCCCGCAAGTGCGTCCGTCCCGTTTTGTCTAGCGTTATTGACAGTCTGCTGCACAGCAACGCCATCAGAGACTTGATCCTGAGGCCCGGGCGAAGGCGACCGCCTCCGAAGAGCAGACGCTGACGAAGGCACCGGCTGGCTGCTTGCAGCGGCTGCGTCAAGAGGCAGACGTGCCCCTCCTTCGACGTCGACCGCAGCACCTTCATCTGCTGTGATGCCTTTGAGAGTGACAGGAGGTTCTCGTGCAGTGCTTTCCATGGTACCTGAGCTCATGACTTTGTCGGTCGTCGCTCGCTGACCCCGAAGCTGCAGCTCCGCAGCATAGCACTCTCGATAGCTATCTTGGAGCACCTGCACAAAGCGCGTTGCCTCAGCTAGGTCGCTCGGAGCACAAAATAAACAACTCCCATCGTTGAAGAGGAGTGTGAGCCTTGTTTTCGACTCTGTCGACTCTGAAACCCACTCAACTGCTCGTAGATCCCTGGCGTCCCAGCTTCGGGTGAGTAGCAGACGCTCGCCAGATAACTTGTGTAGGGCAAGCGTAGGCCGCTGTTTCGAAACACCCTGTCCTTTTTTAGAGGACCTGGTTAGTGCTAGAAATCGCTTTTTCTCTGTCTGCTTTCGCATTCTCTGAAGGAGGCGTCGCCCTGTGCTTTCCCACTCCACTCGTCGCAACTCGAGGACCGCAAGACATTCCTGGCCAACCTGAAGCGCCACCGCTCCGCTGACCTCTTTCTGAGGTTTTGAAGGACGATAAGTTTGCTCTGACTGGCTCATTCTCGAGATTGGAGGTTTCCCACTAAACACGCGTTGAACCGCTCTGCGGCCCAGACGTCTCGTGCTTGGTTCGCCTCCTGTCGAGGAGAAATCAAAGTCTGGCGGATGCCGGAACGTGTCCCGCACACCTGCATTGATCGCATTGTACCTCGACATGGCAGGGTGCTATACTGGCCTCGTTGACGTATTCTGAGGCTCTAGGTTGAAAGAAACTTGTCAACCTTGAGTGCTTTGCTTTTTTGCTCTCACTTGGGCGGAAAAATCTGTATGAGTTTCGCAACTGGCCAACGCGTCCTCCGACTTGCTTGTGTTGGAAGAGAAACGCTGCCCTCTGGAACCGTTTCTCGGCGAACGCGTAGGCCGTGCCCCAGACGAGACAGTTTCGGGATCCAGGGAAGGGGTTCGGAAGCTTCTAGCGTCGAAGTTTCCAGAATCACAGCGGTTTTCGCACAAACGCGGCTCACTTTGGGGCGGCAACCAACTCGGGCGGCGGCAGCACTTGCTGCAGCCAACAGCGAGAAAAGCCTCGACCAGCCCCGCGAGACAATCCACGACATAGTGGTGTCGAAGGAAAACCGCCGCCCAGGAGACCGATACCACGTAGGCCCATGAAACAGAGACAAGTGCGAAGAAAACCCGTCTTCTATGGCCACCTGCAGCTTGATTCCCGGAAACAAACGACTGCCCCTTGAAGGCGCTTGCCATCAGCGCGTACTTGCGGCAGGGCGTCATGGAAGTTATGGAGCGTCTCTGAGAATGCTGCCGTATTGCATATTCAGTACATTTGATCGCCATCCAGGTGGCCGTGGCAACATGCAGCGACGGGAACGCCGCGAACACCCATAGGTTCCGTTTGAAAAGGGTAGAATACAGAGGAAGCCCCAGCCACTCGTCGATCGCTTCGAGTCGCGCTGCCGAACCTGTTTGCCTCCGAGAATACCATCTGCGGGACTTTGCGTTTGTGGATGCAGCACACTGTTGTGATGTTGGCCAGAATGCACCCGTTTCCTGGAGAACAAACCAGGGCGGGGCCGTTGGCCATAAAATGTGCAGGATAATGGCTATAAAGTTCAGCCAACCGTACGAAGATAGCAAGTCAAGAGTAACGGTCCAGGTCGTGGGATCCAGCGATGTCGCCGACATCCTGGGATTCTTTGATGTGCCAGCAACAAGATACAGCAACACGAGGAACGTGGCAGCTGGCACAAACGCATGCAGACTGTAGATGAAAGCAGCAAGCAACTCCGCTGTGTAAATATGACCCTGCGATTCCGTAGAATCATTCAGACGCGAACCGCAAAGCCGAACCTGCATCGACATTGCACTACTCTGGTTTGGTGCCAGCAACCGAGTCTGATCGATCGTAGCGAACGGACGACGGTCTCGCGAAGTCTGCTCGATGAAAGCCCAGCTCATTTCATTTCCAGAGTCGCCCGTGTTCTGCAGTGCATGCATTCGATTCAGTTGCAAGGCACGTGTTCCTAAGGCGCTTGACAGTGACAGCATACGGATCAAAGCCCGATCCAACTTGGGGAGAAAACACAGATGTTGGACTGGCGGCCTACGCTGGGCAGGCACCACCACCCCGTAAAAGTTATAGATTAGCCACCATAATGTAAAGGGCAGAACTGCCCACAACAGATTTTTCCTTCTTGCACGAGAGTTTGAGCGTTTTTTTGATTGACTGGTAAAGCAAGCACGAGTGTCTGGCACCCGAGTCCGACGTATGTGATCCTCTTGCTCGGGCCGTGAAGTCTCCTCGCTCTCCAAACCTGCCATGNTTNGGGAAACAATCCAGCGAGTGATGCACTAAGCCAANTACCGCAACGTGNGTGTAGTTTCCCAGGCAAAGACTCTGAGTTTGACACAGTGTCCGACTTTTCAAATGCGCTCCTTGCTCGTGAAACACAGCCCAAGGCGCTCACAGACAAGCTTCCAAGTGGTCTCCCAACAGCGTACTCGTCTGTGTACAGCGTACAATCAACAACGTTTTGAAACAGGGACACATAACGTCGAACTGGAGCAGTGCCGTTCCCGCCTTGTGCTGCACGCATGCATGACGCGTGGACACGGATCAGTCCGATGCGTGCATTGTGCTGTCGATCGATTTTTTTCGATGAAAAGAACGTTCCATGGACCACGGGATACCAGCGTGCGTAATGGATATTGAAATAAACGGAAGCGCTCAATGTTCTTCACTCTACCTCCAAGTTGCATCACTTTTACTTCCTTTCGGATGCGATGGCCGTTTTGTACGTTGTATCGTGCGCCGAGTGCCTGCCTTGCTGCATGCGTGATAGCAGTTATGCCGCCGGTGCAGATGCAGCACGGGCACAGAACGGCTTTGCCAGATCACTGAGGGCATCGGATCGCGGGACGCTTCACCTGATACGAAGTCGGAATACGTAATCATTCTGGGGGCTTGAAAACTGGGCAGGCAGATGTTCTTTATGCGGCAGCGGGAAGCGATGTACTAGGATTCCAACCCGACCAAGGCGATGCCCAGACACAGGATACCCGCTCCTAATCCCAGAATAAACTGTGACGAGGCGGTGAAGGACCTCACGAATCTGAAGAACCATTTGACAATGAACCTCGAACGTTTCATGATACGCGCCGTGTTTGTGCTGTATCCGGGTGTCTCTTGCAAAGGAATATGGGCGATTATCAATGGCATCATGAACGATCGATAGTATAAAGATGAGATCGAATTCGTCGACAAGACGACATCACGCAGGAGCACAAATGAAGCTTCCGTAATCTGTGCGGTTATACAGGAGCACTGCGCAGTCTTGGGGCTGGCGAATCGAGCAGGAAGGATATCAGAGTTGAAAAAAGATAAGGAAAGACACTATCGCCTCGTCCTGCGCAATTTTGTGTTTCTGGGCCGAGAACTCGAATGCAAGGCGGAGATGAAGCCTAATGAGAAAAACAAGAAGAGTGGGAGAGACGGAAGGCTTCCCTAGTGGGTAAGCGCTTCAATGGCGTTCTGTTGTGCAACATCAAGTCACATTTTTGTGACTATCGACTCCAGAATCCTACATGGCATCATGAGGGAGATCAGCCCCGAGTCCGATGTAAGGAACACAGAGTTCACTGGCGAAACCGGGGAGACGTACTGGAAGAATATCTTCGATTTCAGATGTCTCAAAACAAGCAAGAAAAAGAACTTCACTGAGACGATCGAAACCGATGGAGTAGCCATGTGTGTACACCATCGGCGCTTGAAGGCAGATCGTCCAGTTCCGCTCTCGACTTCGCCCTCGGCGAAGCATGAACATGAGTAGAGGACGGATCCTGCCACTCAGAAAGTGCAGGATAACGACCTTGTCGTTGGCGCGGCGGAGCATGAAGATGAGAAGGAGGCGGGTCTTGAGAAGCAGAAAGTGCAGGATGACGACTTTGTCGTTGGCGCAGACCCCCGAAACACAAATATCATAACGATCGCTGTACCCAAGCGTGCGGAAGATGGCATTGACGGCAACTTATGTCAGAAAGACATACGTCTTTTGAGGTTCTCGAGAGCAAGATACTATCGAGAATCGGGAACCATGAATGCAAGGAAGAAAATCGACACATGGAATGGAGGAATGAAGGGTCACCTGGGAGCTTTGAGCGAAGTGACGAGCCGAGGAGCGGACTTTCGAGCTTTTCGGAAATTCATGGAGGTTCGCGTTGCTCATTGGGAGGTGCTGTGGAAAGAGTATACAAAGCCCCGGTCGGCTCGTTTGCGAATGAATCTATACAGTGGGAAGCAGCGGGCGTTTGCCAACTTTTTCAATCAGTTGAGTGCCTTGAAGGAGGACGAGAGTCAAAGGCTCGTAGTAGCGCGTAGGACAGCGCACTGGGCGCCCAAGAAAGGCACTAAGCCAGCTCCAACGACAACAACTTACGAGGAGTGCGCAAGGCGTTTTGTTACGATACCTATAGATGAGTTTCGAACATTGTATACACACCATGAGCTGGGGTGTATACTTCAAAGGGTCGAGATGGAAAAGAGCCAGTAGAGCCCTAAAGTTATAAAAAAGTACGGAGCACTGACGGAAGACCAAATGGAAAGGAGGACGAGAGTTCGAGGATTGCTTGCACTAGTGAGTACAACTACCAAAGGCAAGAAACGCATGGAGTTTGTGAACCGCGAATTCAATGCCGCAATCAATATAAGGAAATGTGCGGTGCTGGAGAAGAGACCTCCAGAGTTGGCGAGAGAGAATTTTGTTGGACAATCTCTCAAAGTCGAACTATATGAGAAAAAGTTGGAACCAGGAGTAGGTGGCCGGTCCAAACAGGTTGCGAGGCGGCTGCACAACTGTCGGAGACGTTCTGTCTAGGGCGGGTTTCTCGCCACTACTGTACACCGCTGGCGGAAACGTTTTTCTTTTGAAAAGCGTTTGTTGTTGGCTTTGGTGAGCTCAAGCTTTGACTATCATTTGTTGAATAACCAAATTAAAACCAGTGAGTGGATCGTGTGCTCCAGTGGAAAACACCGTGCTCCACTGTTGGTTGCTTACGCGCCTCACTCTGAGGAGGCCGTGCATTTCAGGAGCGATCCGTCCCCTGCTGCTACAGAGCGCGTTAGGCTGTGACCTCCCGACGAGGCACTGACAAGGTTAGTGTACAAGTTCCAGGATCCGAGCAGCACCAGACGGCAACGCGCTACAAATGCCAAAGCAAAAGCTTAAGCTGCCGCGTGGGCCGCAAGGCCGGCTTCCATCATCCTCTACTGATCCAAACCGAGGTAACCGCATACCTGGAGGTGGCGGTTGGGGTCGAAGTCGCGCTACCGTTAAACGACTACGGATGTATGCTCGTCCCGCTTATGAGCGAGACCGCAACGGACGCATCCAGCATGATCGTGGCGACCTGACGAGTTCGGTCGTGAAAGAACCCGGTGCGGGTCGAATCGCTCCAAATCGTCGTTGGTTTGGAAATACTCGTACAATTGACCAGGAGAGTCTCCAGACTTTTCGAGAGAGCATTTCAGGTGCAGAGCGCGATCCATACACGATAGTTCTGAGACAACGGCATCTACCGTGGACGCTCATCAAGGAAGGCATGGAAGCGAGAGACGTTGAACGTTTTGAACATGCCGCAGGCAGGGCAAACCTGCGGTCGCATGCATTGGCGGAAGGCTCGGAAATGACAAGGGGAGTACGGTTCAAGTCCTCTCAGGCGCTGCTTCGTTTGGAGCCTTTCGCTGAAACATTTCACCAACGTCGCTGGAGAAAGCGACCGCGAATCGCCTTCGATAGTATAGAAGAACTGGCGGAAAGCGTTCGAGATACTGCCACAACTGCAGCCGCGGCCGCCGGTGCTGCTCAAGCCACCACTGCGGAGCCTGGCGCTGGCAGCGAAGAGCCGAGACCCGAGGCAGGCCCAGATACATTGCGATCACGCAGTCTGCCTCCAGTACCAGGAGCCGAACGGTCTACAGCAGGTTCATTGAAACAGCTTGCCTCGGAGCAGGTTCCTGAGCGCAGCATCGATGCACTGGGCAAGACGGCGTACACGAAAGGCCAAAGCCACCGCATCTGGTCGGAGTTGTACAAAGTCATAGATGCTTCCGACGTGGTGCTGTTCGTGCTCGATGCTCGGGATCCACTCGGCACCCGTATACCGCTCATTGAAAATATGCTCCGCAAAGAGCATGCTCACAAACACTTGGCTTTCGTTCTGAACAAGTGCGACCTGGTGCCAAAACAAGTCACTGCTGTCTGGTTACGTCTCCTGAGCCGTGAGTATCCCACCGTTGTTTTTCGTGCAAATGACTGCAAACGCGCATTCGGGCGTGGAGCGCTCCTACAGCTACTCCGGCAGTTCGCGCGCCTGCATCGCAAAGATCGCCAGTCCATCACCTGCGGTCTCGTGGGCTACCCTAACGTTGGCAAATCGTCCATCATCAATGCTTTGCGGAAGGAGAAGGTGGTGCGAGCCGCCCCTATTCCCGGAGAGACCAAAGTCTGGCAATATGTAACCCTTTTCCGTCGTGTGTACCTCGTTGACTGCCCAGGGGTGGTGCACGCGCGCCTCGCTGGGCACATGGACGTCTCTGACATGGTGCTTCGCGGTGTTGTTCGGATTGAAAGCCTCCGCGATGATGCGGAGCGGCATATACCGCGTCTGCTTGAACGAGTCAACCGACATCATCTCGAAGCTGTTTACCGAGTGAGCCTGGATGGATGCGACGCCGACGGTTTTCTCGACGCTATCGCCCGGGCTCGCGGCAAACTTCTTCCTGGCGGTGAGCCCGATCGCAACGCTGCAGCCAAACTGCTCATTCATGATTTCATTCTGGGTCGACTGCAATGGTACGTCGCACCGCCGGCGATGCCCTCCTCAGTGGCGAAGGCAAACGCAGTGCTCTCTCTGGACGGCAGCGCTCGCGCCTCTGTCATTGGTACGAACGCGGTTGAGGTGTCGTCCGCTGGCGACGATCGGAACTCGCAAATGCAACGCCATACAGGGAGCAATGCTGGCGTCTCGAGTCCCGGATCAGAAGCGCTTGACATGGACGAAAGACGAGCCCACTCTGGATCAGCGGCCACCCGCCCGCTGGTAGATGGAGCTGATCTGCTCCTGCACGATCTACTTGCCGAACAGAGTTTCGATGAAGATGATGAGGCTCCTGAGGCGCTGTCTGTGTTTACGACAACGAATACTAGCCGAGATACCAGCGCTGGAACGCAGTTCACACCGGATGCAGCGGATAGTACTGCGGGGACATCGTCACCAGTCCGAGTCTCTGAAACTGCCGAGCGGTCCATCCGAAAAGCCCGGAAAAAGTCAACATCAACGCGATCGAAGCGGCGTGCAGGTCGTCTTTCCAAGCGGTTGCGTCGGCTGGCAGAGTGGAATACGGAGCCCGTGCTGCAGGCAAATCTCCAACGGACATTGCAGAAAACCGAGCCCAGGGTCCATTAAACGAGTACAAAGTGAGAGCAGTACCATTTAAGAGATTGTAGAACCTTAATTTCAGTGGGCCTGAGTTACGGAACACCATAATCGTTTATCGCTAGCAACTGCTGGGGGGCTCGTTTCTGGTGTATATATATTATGGCGCACCAGCTTTGCTGGAATGCCGAACCGTACCAAACCATACCATACCAGTGCGTTGCTCCAAGCGAGAATCCAATACCCTTTCCCTTGGCCTCTGAAAGAGTTCAGTCCAAGCCCATAGCTTTTCCGCAGGATGCGCATACTGAGCATCACACGATTCCCTCGAAAAGTTCGGTCGAAACAACGCTGTCAGACGCCCGGGCAGCACGAGGCATTTCCGCATTGTGACCGCGATGTTGTCGTTTCTGTGCATATATATCGCTTTGGCTCATGGTTGCTCGTGGAATTACACGATACCAAGCATCTCAGTTGTGTTTTCCTCGTCATCCAACGTTCGCCCAGAGCTTACCTCACACCATCTCGTGTGTGCGTCTCCGTTTTGCGTCCCTCGCCTCTACTCGTTTCATCTTGAACTCGTGCTCGTAATACGCGCGTGCTAGCCTGGAAGAATCGATGGGAATTATACAGAATAGATTCCCGCACTTATCATACACTTCCGTGGAAGGAGCAGAAGTGCTGGCCTTGCGCGTCACAGCACGCTCTGCGAAGCGCGCTACCTCCAAACGAAGCGACTTGTCGATCGTTTCCTTTCCCAAATCGCTGAACGAGATGAAGAATGCATGTTTCTTGTTGCGATTCATCGGAAACCGTTGAATACGCTTGCACGGTCCCATATACTCCTGTAAAATGTCGTCCGCAAGCACCAGGTGGACGCTCAGTTCTCTTCTGCATGAATTGCCAAAAGTTTTCTTCTGTTCGATAAGGGTCTCAGTGCCTCAATGCGGGTCTTGAAGCAGTTATTCCACGAGTTAGTATGCCTGCCGACGTCCATCATGCCCGCTCTTCTATAATACTGGGTCCCGGAGAAGTTCAGCAGTTTCACCAGATTATCGCTCTAGTCTTTTGCTCGGTCCAATTGATTTTGGGGTACGGCGACGGCTACAAAGACTTTTAGCGGAAGTTCAGGCCCACGAATAAGACTTCCTCTATATCTACCCTGAACTACTGAAAAAGAATCTCGTAGCTCGATTCATGCGAAGTATTTGAAAAGTGCATGCAGATTCATGTTCTGTAGGCCTCCATGCTCGATGTAAACCTCTTTCCATTTCCTTGCTATGAGAGCGAGACCTTGGACGCGCTCCGCAAACGCTCTTCGCAAAGTTCTGGAAATGCTTTAATAATGTCCGCAGAGGCTAGTTGCTGTTCACTCCGTAGGACATGCAGTACAGAAGTGCATATACTGAGATAGAGGGTCTTGATTGGACATTTGGAAGCCAAGCGGAACACAGTTTTGTCGTGCCGACGGCGCTCGGATGCGAGAAGCGTTCGTTGCTCATGAAGGCGCAATGCAAGATAAGACAGTGGCGCGAAATGTACTCCAGGTATCGCGTTTCGACCATCCTTGGAATACGACGTTTTTCGGTCCGCATCCGAGAACAATACGATGAGTTTGATCGATCGTTTTCTTCTGGACGCTTTTTCCGAATTCGCCACCATCAGCTCTTCCATCAGTCCCGACTTTTCTGTTTGAGTGTGATGAGGCTGGAACAGTGATAGAGCGGTAATTATGAAGAGTTGGATATTGAGCCGCATATTGTTTTCGGTATCGAGGATAATCTTATATTTTTAAGCACCTGCGCTATATATGATGCTTTCGCTGAGTTGCCACTGCGACGCGTCAAGGTATTCTGAGAAGCACGTGAGCAGCTCTCTGGTCCAAAGATCAAGCCTGATTGCGTCTTCTGTCGACAGCACCAGTCGCACTGCAGCACGAAGGTGTGATCGAAAACGGTTCCGAATGAATGTGAATAGCTAGTGGCTCTGAATCCGCAACTCGTACAAACAGTTACTCGATGAGTTGTGTCATAGCGATAGAACCGAAGCGAGCCCTGGACGAGTTAGTAGCTACATGACCTATGATAACTTCCCGTATCTTACGATTTTTCTCAGATTCACTCTGTTGATGCGTTCTTGTTCGTAGACTTGGACAAGGCTTTGAACCGGTCTTGCTGTCCAGGGAGTTTTTCCATTCTTTTCGTCCCAGTCCCTTGTTCGGGAGAATCTGTCTCACCTTTCTCAGGTAGTTTCTTCTCCTACTGTTTTGCCAGGTAGGGTGGTATGAATTTGGCCGCTGTACTCCAAATCTGAGTTATTCCTCGGGATTCGAACGCAAAGCGTAGATGATGGGCGCCATGCTAGCCGGTTGTATCGATGTATATCTCCACTTCTCGTCGAGCAATTGTTCATCGTCTTCCGTTTAGCGAGCACGCCGCTGGCCGCGCCGCGCTATTCCGCTTCCTCCTGCGTACGAAGAGAGAATCAACACAGACGGGAAGGGGAGGCGAAGCCAGAGAACGACATGTCGAGCAACGATTAGTCGACGAACTTCTGTGTCTTGTGTGCGAAAGACTCGTCTATGGACCTGCGAGCTTCAAAATGGCATGTTAGGACAGAAAAGACGCTTTCGACTGGATTGGACCAAGTAGAGCAGGCCGGCAGGACAAGCGACTCAACGCCTATCCCAGCTGCGCAGGAATTTACCGCTCATGAGTAATGAAAACCTAACTTTGTGTAAATGCATAACAGAATATTGTCGTAAGCAGAAGCTGCGAACTAACTCGATGAAGAAATCCGGTCGCTGTACGATCCTCTATTCTTGGTGACTTGCAGGAGGCCACACGATCGAATCGCCGCTAGAGCGGATGTCATTGGAATGCGCACATGTCTCTTCTTAACGAAAACTGAAGAGACCCGCTTCGAGGTACCCATATTTAGGTCTGCGTCCTGTTCTGAATAAAGCGTTATCGACTGAGAGGATAAACTGGACGCTCCAGTGATAGGCGCTCGCGTTGCAATACGAAATCGACAATGTGTTCTTCAATAAGCGACCGCGCCCCCGAAGAGCGTACTTCTTCCCTTGTCCATCCGTATCTCTTCATAACAGTTCGTATCGAGGTTGCGAGGACTTCATATCCTGTGGCTTCTTGTGCATTGTTTCTTAGACGACGTATTGGGTGAAATGTATCGACAAGGCTCCAGTCGTAAAATTAGACTTGATCAATTCGTTTTTGGGTGCAGAATGTTCAGGATAAGGACTACGAGAAGCGTTTGCGTCTACCTGCTGACCATGAAATCAATGATTCAAAGAAATTAGGCCCTTCTTCTCATTCACGGTGTGACATAGAAAGTCTTTCTGCGAAAATCTTCGATTCCTGGGGACGCATTTCTTTGTTGAGCGCATACGAGCAAAAAAACAAATACAAAAAGGCTCTCCTGCTACAGGTGTACCAGAGTTGTCGATTCAGAGTATAAAAACACCTGCTGGAGCTTGTTCGTGCCCGATGCCTTTAAAAGGCGCCACCAGCTCGTGCAGTACGGATCATGCGGTTTTAACTTAGGTACTGTTTCAGATGCTTCCATTCCGAGCATGGTCATCGCTCCGTTCATTCGGAAAGCATTCTTCATTGAGTGATGCAATGACAAGTGTGCACAAACAGCATCGATAGATTCCTGACAAGTGCCACAGCCGCGCACATCGATAGCTTTCATTGCGTCAAGGCCGATTGCGCTTTCGGTCACTGGAACGCGCCAAGCTGCAGACGCTTCCGGCAATCAATATGAACCACCAATTCCAACGCATAAATAGCGTCGCTCGAGAAGTTTGCAAACGGAAACCCATGCTTTCGGGATGAAAGACGCTCACTGACTCAGGTTACTATGTCGCCGAAAAGCCCGGTTATCGGCAACAACCTATAGGTGCATCCATCGCGCATTGCAGCACATTTTATGCTGAACTCAGAGATCCCTATCCGCGAGCAACATGAACTGCATGCTTCATCCAAGGCAAAGCCGATGTCCTGCCTGCTGGTTGGTGACGACGAGCGGCTTTCCCGAATGATCCATTGCTGGGAAGAAGAATGCCGGAAGCTGGCCTTCGAAGGGAGTTTTGGCATCAGTTCCGTCGCTCTGTTGCACCATCTTCATGGGCACGTGCTTTGGATGCAGTTGTCGAGAGACTGTCTCGCATCCTCGCGAAAATTGGCAGCGANAATAAGAAAAGAACTTGTATCACCGCTGAAAGTTTTTCGTGCTGGTCCACAGNTACTCNATNCAAGCGCTAAAATCAGGATGCACTACAGGTCAATGGTTACCGAGTTATCTGTGTAAAGAAGGCATGCTCTGAAAGACAATGTAGACTTAGATGGATCGAGCGTAAAGAAATATCTAGCAGGGCACCGAGTCTCAGGCGCGATGCTAGAAATGAGTTGCGTCGACGCCAGGCCCAAGCGGGCTCCCTGGGCAAAAGCCCCCAAAAANAGGAACGCACACGTGTATACTTGCGTATCTTTATGCATGGAAGTGCGTATCTATGAACATGCATANGAATGCGCAGAGACGCTTTGAAATTTAGGATTCCGCGGTTTCAAGGCTCGCCATACTGCAACGTGCACGCTGCTAATCTTGGCATCGGCATACAATGAAACGATTTCCTGATTCCGAGCATATTTCTGGTAACGAACACAAGAGCCACCGCAGGAGCATGTTCATCGTCTATTCTTTCCAAAGCGTGGTGGAACGACAACGTTTTCGTNGAGCCAACGACGACTACGTTAAAGGTGCAGAGGCCAATCGTCGTTGTTCGCCAGGTGTTTTCGGACTCGCATGAGACGAACCTCTCTGCTATCGTCATATATTTATACGTATTCGAGGTCGCGTAATGAGGCACTGCGTAGCATGCTGAAAAGAACATCATGGACAGCGCGAAGAGGGACAGTTTCACAGCGGTTAAGGGCAGACGCTCATGGACATCGCTCAGATTCCAAGTCAATTTTTCTGGATGGTATGCCATACTACCCAAACAAGATAGCGTTTCAGAGGAAGCGCCAGATCTATGGACTGTTTATGGTATTGTGCTGTACGCAAATCAACCCGGTCGCACTGCAAGTATCCTTGAAGCGCCAGCCGTGCTCTTGCTCCTTGTTCAGGGCGTTCGCAGCGCTCCAGACGCCTCTCCGGATGCCGATGGACACTGCAGTTTCGGGCGCACGTCAGGGCTCGGGGCTGAGCTCCCGTTGGCGACGTTTCCGTTTCTCCCGGAGTCGTTCGCGATCACGACGGCGGTCTTCAGCATCCACCGCAAGCCGCTCTTCCAGTAAGCGCGCGGCATACGCTGCGTGTTCTTCTTGCAACCACCCCGGCCGGAATGATTCTTGCACATTCTCCTTGTCATGGTTAGGAGCTAATGATGATTGGTGACGACGTGCGTTCTGCGCCTCATTATCCTCATCTCGCTGCTCGCAGAGATGTGCGTTTTCTCCACGTACGCTGAAGAATANTTCTTCTTCGGATTCAACCGCGGNATCCATAGCTGCAGAAGACGTCGCCGGTGCTCCTGCTTCCGCCAATTCGGATCTCGAAGTGGCCTCCGCGGCACTAGTCGCTGCTCGTGTTTCAAGTCGTTCTTGTCGATATCCATATACGTCACGAGCGAGGCGCTCGCCCGACTGCTTAGAATCTGTCACTGCCAAAAGCAACTGCGATGGTGCAGCTGCAAGACCCCAGCTCAGCGCAAGCGCCTCGGCATCTATTTCCGTGACGTCGAAAACATCCTTGTCAGCCTGGATGGCAACGTGTCGGAGATAGGTTTCCAGGCCGCGCTGCACGATATACTTGAGATGGGCATCGGCAGCGACGATCGCAGCCACCTTTTTCTGGACGTCGATGTAAGAATTTGCTCGGATCCGAACGCGTTGCAAACTCACTCCAGTACGCTTGTAGATTTTCTGAACCAATGTCTCCTCTTTGCCACGAGTCAGAAACAGAAGTGCGCGTCCGTCGCGTTGGTACCGGGCAGTGCGACCCACCCGATGCACGTAGCTGGCGACATCCTCCGGAGCATCCACTTGGAGCACCCAGTCGAGGTCGACAAAGTCGAGGCCGCGTGCAGCCACATCCGTTGCGAGCATGCAGGCAGCTGGTGCTTCGGCAAATCGTTCATACATCTGCAAACGACTTGAGAGCTTCATTTGACCATTCATGTAGAGTATGGGTAGCCCGGGCCGCATGCGACACAGAATTTGGTAACAGGCTCGCACCTGTTTGCAGGACGTGAGAAACACCAAAATTTTCTGCTTCAGATGCGAACGGAGGAAGGAATACAACAAGCTCAGCTTCATGAAAGCACCATCAAGCACCACATAGAGTTGTTCGAGACGCTTTGGCATATCGTAACCATCTACTTGCTCCTGATCACGAAGCGCAATGTACTCGGGGTCGTGCAACGAAAGTCGCGCCAAGCCCCGAACAGACCGAGTCTGGGTAGCGGAGAAGAGCACCGTCTGGCGGCCTTCTTCAGGTGTAGCAAAGTTGCGCCTCGAGGATTTGAGCTGCTGTATAATAGCATCGATAGTCTTTGCAAAGCCGAGGTCGAGGATCCGGTCTGCCTCGTCGAGGGCAAGGAAGCGCAATCGGTCCGTGGTGAAGTAGGGCGTCTCGTCGAGGTGCTGCAGAAGACGCCCCGGTGTTGCGATAAGGATGTTCATATACGGGAGGCGGTCACGCTCTTCGTCAGTGCTGCGACTCCCGCCGATCAGCAGACCAGCAGAAAATGTGTGAAATCTGCCAACATTCTGCAGGACTGCGAAAATCTGATATGCTAGCTCCCGAGTGGGCGTGAGGATAACGGCACCAAGACCGTCTAGTTGACTCTGAAAGCCGTCCAAGTAGAGTCTTTCAAGAAGCGGTACCAAAAAAGCGAGCGTCTTCCCAGAACCTGTTCTAGCGGCGCCGAGCAAGTCCCGACCCGCCAGAGCATACGGGATCGCTGCCCGTTGAATGGGAGTCATTTTTGTGTAACCGCTTACTTTTAGACCTTGAAGGGTTCTTCTGGAGAGTGGAAGCTCGCTAAAGTCTCGGGAACTCGACAGAAATCGCAGCCGATCTGTTGGACTCGCTGCGGAGTCCTCACCGAGTACCTCTCGGAGCTGCGCTCGTCTCTGCTGAAGCTCCGCCAGTTCTGCAATCGCATCTAGTCTGCGAGACTTTCGCTTCGATATTTTTGGCGGCGCAGTTTGCTTCTGTTTCAGACCCATTTTCTTCAACAAAGCGTGTTTATCGTTGCGAACAATAACGTCGACGAAAACGTACCGAGGGTGGAACGACGAGAAGCACCGGTGCGCAGCGGAGGCCGTTGCAATCAATGATTCCGTCGTCGCCTTCTTCCCGTGCAGTACAGGCTCGCAGGGAAGCAGGTTCAGCCGGCCGTTTCAGCGTGTTCGGAGACAGTCTCTACGTAGAAATTGTGTATTGTAAGGAGTGCTACTCCTGGACGACGTTTGCAGAGGTTTCGATCGCTGGCGGAGCTCCAAGCCTAGCACGGGAAAGGCCTGTAGATGTTTCAGATAAACCTCCGAGGCAGCGTGGCTGCCGCCTAGAGCCTCGGATCGGAACGGGGAGGCTTTCGGGGGAACGGTTTGAAAGTGTTTGCTATGTTACACAGCTGATTTTCATAAGGCGGAAGTTGGATGCGGAGTCTGCACCTGACTCCGCAGCCAACTTCGGGAAGAGCAGGTGCCCGGACTCGGAACCTCGCAGGAGCCGCCTACCGCGCATGGATTTGGCACGGCACGCTGTGAGCATCGTCGCAGCAGTGAACGGAGCTGGCAAACTAAGGTGCTTGATGAAGATGTTGGGCGCGCTGCCTTTACTCCAGTGACGAATTCGTCTGCAAGCCCTGGCGAGCACCCCGCGGTACCTCGACAGCGTCAGAGGCCGTTGACTACGCCAAACAGTATGCGCTGGTGACTCCATCCAGAAAATGTCGACCGCTGGCGAAACAGCGAAACATGCATGCTGTTCATGTAGTGTGAGCAACCTTTCCAAAGACCCATAGNCAATATTCGACTGCGATAGCGCTCGCGNTCTCCGCTGGGATTTAGACACCTCAAGGCTTTAGGTGTTGGATATGCCTACCTGCTTGCCTGCATGATCCAAGGTGGAAACACGTTACTGTGGGTGCTTGGCAAAGCGTCGCGCAGGACTGCTCTCTATATCTTTGTATGTTGCATCAATGCGTATA